>OGKD01000005.1_pt1 | contig 254362 bp, 233 predicted proteins | sample 1572371 | NCBI WGS metagenome assembly OGKD01 (sample SAMEA2582096, study PRJEB24529) | metagenome | biome: Human gut stool | place: China | collected 2011 | reverse complement strand
TTTTTTATTTGTTTTTAGTTGTATGTGGTTATGTTACATAGCTAAATATCCATAAACTTTGATTTTTGAAAATTTACAAATCAAAAATCAAGGAGAATATAGATGAAGAGGATATGTGAAATATACGATGTTTCCAAAGATTATGAAATGCCAACAGGTACCGTTTTAATAATTGTCAGCGATATTGAAAAAGATAAAATCATTTCGATATTACTAAATACAAAACTAAAAGAAGATATGGTTTTTAATAACACCGAATGGCAAGAATATCTTGAAATTAACAACAAATATAAACGTAACGAAGCTAAACATCAAATGCGAGAAATTAGGCAATCGAAAAGGCTTGAGAGTGATGTTTCTCACATTTATGAAATTGATATAGGAGAATCGTTAGAAAATGAAGAAATCGAAATGTACTTAAAAAAATTTATGCTAAATCTAAAACCTGTTCAAAGACGCAGGTTTAAAATGTATTTTATAGATAACCTTACATATCGCCAAATAGCAGATATTGAAAGTAGAAATATCAAGTCAATTTATGAATCGGTACAAGCAGGAAAAAAAGAAATTTTTAAAATATTTGGACAAACACCCCAACAAAAATACCCCAACAAGTTTAAGTTTATGAAAGGACATCCTTTCGTACAACTTAATACGCATTCATCAGATACTTTCCTGCTGTTGTGCAAAGCATAAGCCACTTTATCAATTCCGCCAAGACGCATTAGCTGAGCGACAAATAATCGGTATAAATTTCGGACTGCTACCGAAACGGCAATAATAGGCAGCAGGTATAATGATACTCCTGCTCAGTCACAAGTCGAGCGTGATAAAACCGTCGCAACTAATGAGAGCAGCTCGGATGAACTCGGAGAGGTGAAACTCCTGTGGAGTCTGCTCGCAACAGACCGTTTGATGATTTCCTTTTGATAATTGGGGTGTCGGGGACAAATTATATTATCTTCTGATAAAAGCCAACCGTAGTTAATTCTGTGGTTGGCTTTTTACATAGGCAAAAGTCTATGAAGGAGGTATATAAAATGAAAGACAAAAAAATACTAAGAGGCGATATGTTTTACGCTAATCTCGGTAGAGGTATAGGGTCGGAGCAAAAAGGATACAGACCTGTCCTTGTTATTCAAAATGATGTTGGTAACAAATTTAGTCCTACAGTAATTGTTGCTTCTATTACAAGCAGAGTTGGAATCAAAGCGAAATTGCCCACGCATTATTTCATGAACACAGAAGACGGACTTCAAGCTCCGTCTATTATTTTGCTTGAACAAATTAGAACAATTGATAAAAAACGACTTGATTCATATATAGGTCATTTAAGTCAAAAGAATATTGACGGCGTTAATGAGGCTATATTGATTAGCTTAGGATTTAATGATAGGGATGTGTCTTTATAATATAATGAAAATAATTAAAAGGAAAAATAATCTATGGAAAAGGTTTTAATGAGCATCAAAGAGGTTTGCGAGTATACAGGGTGGGGAATGACCAAAACTCGTGAGATATTGAAGCGAAGTGATAGCGATTTTACAATACGAGTAGGAAACAGACTATATGTAAACAAGAAACTTTTTGATGATTACTTAGTCAAGTGTGCGAAAAACAAAACGGATATTTAATCGCATAATTGCTGATTTTGAAAAAATGAGTATTATTTGAAGTGTAATATCGATATTTCAAATAAAGCGAAATGAGGCGTTATCTTATGGGAAAGGATATAAACGGTAAAGAACTGGGGAAGGGAATTACCCAAAGAAATGACGGACGATATAATGCAAGAGTAACAATAAATGGTGTGAAGATTAATTTATATGATTATAATTTGTCATTGCTGAAAAAGAATTTAGAAACAAAAAAATTGAAGGTTTTACGAGATAATTATTCTACCAGACCTAATATAAGTTTAAATCAATGGTATAAAGATGAATGGTTTCCCGTATATAAATCGCCATATCTGAAAGATGAAGTTAATCGGCACAATTATATTGTTCGTTATGAAAATACTTTCGGTAGGTTGATAGGAAACAGAAGAATTAGTTGCATAACAGAAATACTAATACAAAAAGCAGCTAACTCTTTAATAGATGATTTTGGCTACAGTACAAAATTTATAAGAGAAAGCGTTTCCTCATTGAAGGAAGCCTTTAATGCAGCTGTGACGAATCATTTGATAAGCCGAAATCCGTCTTCAAATATAGTTGTTAAAAATGATAATCTTGTATCGGAGCGTGTAGTTATGACAGATGAACAGCAAATGCAATTTTTAAGTATTGCAAAACACAGATATTACAGTGAGGTGTATCAAATACTATTGTCTACAGGAATGAGAATAGGCGAATTGACAGGACTTCAATGGGATGACATTGATTTTGAAAATAAAGAAATTCATATCAGGCACTCTATGCAATCAGCTTATCTTAACGGTAAGAAAATTTTGAATATGACAACACCAAAAACATCTAATTCTATTCGTGATATTCCTATGTTTGACGGTGTTGAAAAGTTGTTTGTTTCTTGGAAAGAAAAACAAGATAAAGCTAAAAAAGAATTGGGTAGACGATGGAGATTGCCTAAAGAATTTGAAAACTTGGTTTTTACAAGTTCTTTGGGTTCACCATTAACAAGATATGTTCTTTCAAATGATATAAATAAAATAGTTAGTATATTAGATAAAAATGAAGAGTATTTGGCAGAACAGGAAAACAGAAAACCACAAAAGTTTCCGAAAATTCATCCACATTCATTTAGACATACTTTTGCAACCCGATGTTTTGAGAAAAACTTGAAACCTGTTTTCATCATGAGTATAATGGGACACAGTAATTATGAAACTACATTGTCTTATACTCATTTATTGAAAAAATCAAACGACCAACAGGTCAGTTTGGCAGGCTCTTTTGTGTGATTTTTAGCTGAAAATATTAGTTGATTTGCATTATGATAAGTTGCGATAATCTATGATATGAATTTGCGTAAAAATTTTTTTGCGTATTTTGTTTTGAACTTTTGCGTAAAGAATGCGTATTGATTATCTCGATTCGTCTAAAGCCTTATGAATACAGGGCTTTTGAAAAAATACTTTGCAAAGCAAATCAACGGCTAATTAAACGTTCAAGAGCATCTCAATCGAGATGCTCTTTTTTCTTGCTCAAATTTAATTTTTATGTTATTATCTGTTTAGGTGATAATATGGACAGTACAAATTACCCTTTAGGAAGAAAGATTCCTTTTGATTTATTTAAAGATAAATTAATTAAGGGTCAGTATATGTATGAAAATAATTTTTATATAGACGGTATTGATAAGTATAATGACTGCTGGATTGGCTTTAATGATCAGTTTGAAGAACCGTATTGGTTTGGTATTACTCCCGATGGCAATAATGCGTATGAGTATAATACTGCCGATGAAATTTTAAACGCTAAAGTTTTTGACGGAAAGTCTATGTACGAACTTTGGGACAAGGTGTATTTTTATTCCCTTAACGGAGTGGATGCTTTAGAGTGGATTTGGTATAATTTAAAATTCTATTATTGCCGAAAGCAAGACGCTTATAATGTGGCAAAGCTTGCAACTAAACTTTGGAATGATGATTATGATAAATTGAAAACCGAATTTGAGGAGCTTGTACAAACAGAAAATAACAGAGTTTATACTGCTTATTATAATGAAAAAATGCTTGCGTTTGTTCATTGTTCGATAAGGTCGGAATATGTAGAGGGGGCAACAAACGAAAAAGTTGCCTATATTGAAGCAATTTATGTTGAAGAAGAATATCGAAATTTCGGTATAGCAACTCATTTGATAGAACTGTGCGAAAAATGGGCTAAAGAGCAGGGAATTACTCAAATTGCATCTGATTGTGAAATTGATAATTTGGACAGTGTCAAACTTCATCTTTCAAGCGGCTTTGAGGAAAGCGCAAAATTAATCCATTTTATTAAAAATATTTGATAAAATAAAAACAGCTTTGCTGTCAGCTAAAATCAGTTGGCGGCGAAGCTGTTTTTTTATGGCATTTTATTGTTTTTTTACATTTGGAATTGAGATTTTTGTAATCCAAATATCATCGTTTTTAGTTGCGCCGTATGTTCCTTTATAGAGTGATGAAATTTCCTTAACAATCAGTATTCCATTGCCGTGGTTTATATTGCTTTTTTTGGGTTTTTCAGCCTTTTTATCAAATTTGTTTTTAACTGTGATATCTAAGCCGTCGGATGAAATTGACATGAACAGTTCGATTTTTTTATCGTATTTTAATTGCTTTGATGCGTTAATTGCATTGTCAATAACATTGCCTAAAAGTCTTGCCAAATCGTAATCGTTTATCAAAATGGGATACGTTTCGTCAACTTTCGCCTTGAATTCTATATCGCTTTTCAGCGCTTCCTTTTGCTTTATGTAAAAAATTGTGTTGACGGTGTCATTGGAGCAGATACTGAATTCGGATATTCCCGCAAGGCTTTTGTTTGTATTTTTAAATATTTCAAGTGCTTTGTCAGGTTTGCCGATTTCAATAAATCCCTGCGCCGTTGTAATAATATTGGTTAAATCGTGCTTTATTTTTATAAATTCTCTTTTTTCCTCGTTAAACATTTGTATTTGCTCGTAATCAAGTGCGCTTTTTAAAAGCGCTTTTTCATTTTCAATGTTTTTTTGCTCGATTTTCTCAAAGCTGTCTATAAAAAATATTATTGAAAAGTCAATCAATAAGCAAATAAGTGAAAGTCCTATCATAAAATAGTCTGTTTTTGAATTTTTGAAAAATGCAGTTCTTTCACAGCTTTGCCTTGTAACTCTGTAAACGTTCATAAGCTGCAAGGCTGAAAAAATATGAGTGAACGGAAATATCAAAAACAAGATGTATTTTATTTTGTGCTTAAAACCGTTTTTTGATTTCGACTTTATCATTTTAACAATGATTACAAATATAAATGAAAAAGAAAAAATAAATAAAAGATTTGCAAAGTAAATCATTGTCGGTATTTCATAACTAAATGAATTTTCTATGTTAATTCCAAACATAGAAAGTGCTATTGAGGAGACAAGCGCTGAAAACGTATATGTAATCAAACCGAAAATTATTGAAATTACTCGAGCAAAAAAGGACGCATTTGTTACAAAGAAAAGAACCACAAAAAGTAATAAATAATACGCAGCTAAAATTATAAATTCGTTTTTCTCATTTGTTATCGGTAGAAATATGTATGAAAAAGCCATTCCGGTAACAGTCAACGATAAAAACGTTACAAAACTGTTGTATTTGTCCTCCAAAATTTGATGTACAACATTAAATACAATAATTGTTCTTATAAAATGCATTAAAAATGTAAAAGGAAAAAATTCTAATAAATTAACATATGCCATTGCCGTGAAAATACTCCTAAATATTTTCTATATAGTCTTTGTAAATATCTACAATTTTAGAATACTTTTTCGGAGGAATAGGTATTTCATTACCTGAAGTTACTTTGAATTCGTATTTCTCAAAGCTTATTATGTGGTTCATATTTACCATAAAGCATTTATGGCATCGCAAAAAGTTAGGCGGAAGCGCTTTTTCATATTCTTTAAGCGTTGAATAAATACATATAGGCTCTTCGTTTGATATATGTAATACAAGATTATTGTTGAACGTTTCGATATAAACAAGATCATTAAAATTTATGGCTATGTTTTTGTTGCCTGATTTTACAATTGTCATATCATTTTTCTTTTGTGTTGTATTTTTCAAAGCTTTTCTTAATGCACTTGTTATTGCTTCGTCATTCATCTTTTGCTTGATAATAAAGTAACAACAGTTCGTTTCTGAAAGGTTATAGGCACATTGCGGATAAGATGTCATAAAAACAGATTGCGTATAATTGTTGCGCATATTTAAAATTGACCAATCAATTGCATTTTTATCATTAACCATTACGTCTAAAAAAGCAATGTCTACTCTGTTGTTGTCGTAATATTGCTTGAATGTATCTAAATCCGTAAAGCTTGCTACACTATAATCAATATCAATAAGCTTTGAAAGCGCATTTTTGATTTTATACGTTAATATTTCATCAAATTCGCTTGAATCATCGCAAATCGCAATTTTTATCATTGTCCTATTCTCCTGTTTATTCAATTCATACATTATATAATAACATAATTTTAAAATTATAGATACATTATATCATTATTTTTAACATTGCGTTAAGTTATTTACCACGTAAAAGCAGTCCGTCACCATAAACATATTGCCGAATCCTGTTAAATTAAGTAAAATTATTAACAATGTATAAACGAAAAGTGTAAGTGTTTATTTTTATACGCTTTTTGAGAAATGAAAAAAGTTTATTTTATTTACAATTTGCAAAAATAGGGAATATTTTAATCATTTTTCAAAATGTTTGCTGTTTTTGATTAGGAGAAGCTGACGTGTCTAAATTGAAAGTAAAATTTAAAAACTCCCAAATTACTGTTAAGAGTAAACTCTCAAAAGACGAGCAAATTAATGCTCGTGAAGTTGAAATTCTCAATTCCAAAATAATCCGTGGAATTATGAAGCCGACTGTTGAGGGAGAAAAGAAATTATCCTACCTTTCTCCCGGTGGAATAAAACTGGAGGCTTATTTAAAAAAAGGTATAACCAAAAACGATTTCTTTTTGGTTATAGCACAAATATTAGAGGCAGTTAAATCTATCGGCAGAAACTCCTTTAACATTAATAATTTGATACTTAATATGAAATATGTTTTTGTAAACGAAATGACGCACGAACTTCATTTTGTTTATCAGCCAATTTATTCAAGTGCTATTTCATCAGACTTGGCGTCATTTTTATATGACGTTGCATATTCCGTAACGCTTGTGCTAAATGAGGACTATAAATGTGTTAATAATTTTATAGCCTATTTAAAAGGGCTTCAGGCAGTGTCCGTTATCAATATAGAAAAATATTTGCTTGATGTTTATCCTCAAATTTATAAGCAGGTTAAAAGGCAAAAATACGGACAAAGTGAATATCTCGGCTCGTTTAAAAACGGAAAGGATATTTACTACGATATGGATAAAAGAAGAAAGCCAACACCTCTGGCTGATTACGATTCTACTTCTTTATTCTCTGAAAAAAATGACAAAGACGAGGCAACCGCTCTTTTGATGGAAGATGTCAAGGACACTCCTACCTCACTTTTAGATGATGATAACAATGAGCCTACCTCTCTTTTGGTTGATGATGAGGACGAGGCAACTTCTCTTTTAATCGATGATGAGGCAACTTCTCTTTTGAGTGAAGGACCTCAAATTACATACCCTTATTTAATAAGAAAAAACAGTTTTGACAGAATGGATATTAATAAACCCGTTTTTCGCATAGGCAAGGAACGAAGTTACGTCGATTGTTTTGTAGCTAATAATAATGCCATCAGCCGTATTCATGCAGATATTATTACTAAAAATAATTCCTTTTTTGTTAAGGATGAAAATTCAACAAATGGCACTTACGTAAACGGCAACAGGCTAAGCCCTAATGAAGAGGTCCAGGTTTTTGACGGTGATATTATCACCTTCGCAAATGAAGAATTTGAATTTCATATATAAATTTTATAGGCGGATTTAAAAATGAACGAAATTCTTGTTAAATGTTTTAATGATACATTGAATGTTTCAAATAGTATGTTGTTAGCTGAAACAATAAATGCAATCAATTCAAATAAGGTCTACAAAGAAAACTTTGTTGCCAGAAAGAAAAATGAAAAACAAGCCTATAAAGACATATTTAATTATCTTAGCGTAGAATCAAATAAAAGCTTTAATGCTGCAAAACAGTATTCTCAATTAGGCAAGGTTGCCGTTTTGAATTTCGCAAATCCGCATTTTCCCGGAGGCGGAGTGAAAAACGGTGCAATGGCACAAGAAGAATGTCTTTGCAGAAGCAGTAATTTGTATCTGTGCTTAAATGCGAAAAATGTATACAAAGATTATTATTTATACAATAGGAATATAAAAAACAGATTTTTTTCTGACAGGCTTATATATACAAAGAATGTTACAGTTTTCAAAGATGACAGTGATGTCCCTCAGCTTATGCCTAAGAGTGATTGGTTTCAAGTTGATGTAATCACTTGCGCCGCACCGTATATTGCAAATCGTAAATATACAAATAAAACAGTTCTCAAAAAACTTTTCAAAAGCAGGATTAAAAATATTTTTGAATCTGCAATTGACAACGATGTTGATGTTTTGGTTTTAGGCGCATTTGGTTGCGGAGCCTTTAAAAATCCACCCGATGTTGTAGCTGAAGCTTTCAGTGAAACTATTGAAGAAAACAACTATGGTAATTATTTTAATAAAATAGTGTTCGCAATACCTAAAGGCAATAATTTTTATCGCTTTGATGACGAGTTTTTCGGTGGATATCATTGTACCATTTTAAAAACTCCTTCCATGCCGTTGATTGAACCTTTGAGGTCAAAATGTGAAAATTATAATCTTTTTATAGATTATGACAATTGGAAACAGAAAAACAAATATTATGGCAAACAGTTTTCGATTTTAGGCGATTCTATTAGCACTCTTGCAGGATATAATCCGAAAGGCTACAAGGTGTTTTTTGATGAGAGTAACTGTGAAAAAGCAGGTATTCACGATATGAATGATACTTGGTGGGGAAAGGTTATTAAATTCTTTGGCGGCGAATTGCTTGTGAACAATTCTTGGTCCGGCAGTTGTGTTACCGGCAGCAATGCAACTCTTTTTCCATCTGGATGCAGTGATGAAAGGACAAGCTGTTTACACATAAACGGTGTTAAGCCCGATGTTATCATAATTTATCTCGGCTTTAATGATTGGGCAAACGGTGTTGTACTCGACGGTACACATTTTTTAGAAGAAAGCTTAGATCTATCTTATTTTGTGTGTGCTTATAACAAAATGCTTGAAAAAGTCACCTCAAATTATCCGAATGCTGAAATTTGGTGTTGTACATTAAATACAACTTATATGTCAACAAATCAAAGATTCAAATTTCCATATATGCACGGCGGAATACATATTGAAGAATATAACCGTGAAATTAAACAAGCGGCAAATAACTATAATTGTAAAATTGCTGATTTATATAAATACAATACACCTTATGACACAATTGACAGCTCACATCCGAATGTAGACGGAATGAATACATTGGCATCACTGGTTATAAAGGAAATGTCTACAGAGAAAGCTAATGATTTTACGAGCTTTCTTGATGCAGTCGCATCAAAGACTTTAACAGACAGTGATGAAGATGATGATTTTAAAAATGTGGACGTTGGAACAATACTTGACGGAAAATATGAAATACTTAAGCTTGTTGGGCAGAGTGCAACGTCTAAGGTCTTTCTTGCTAAGCTTTTGAGCCTTAATAAGTTAGTGGCAGTAAAAACATTAAATGTGTTCTATAAAAATAATGAGCAGGTAAGGCAGGCATTAATTAATGAAGCAAATATTTTAAGACAATTAGAATTTCCTGCTATTCCAAATGTGCTTGAAATTGTAGAAAAAAATGATAATGCTTTTATTGTAACAGATTATATTGAGGGCGAAACACTCGATACAATTGTTGAGGAATGGGGCGCTCAGTCGGTTGAAAAGGTTATTGATTGGGCAATACAGCTTTGTGATATTTTGGAATATCTTCATTCACAAGAGCCGCCAATTATTTATCGAGATGTGAAACCTGCAAACTTTATGCTTCAACCTAACGGAAATATTAAAGTTTTAGATTTTGGCATTGCACGTACATACAAGCCGGGCAAAGCAGCAGATACAAACTGCTTAGGAACTTCAGGATATGCACCTCCTGAGCAATATGGCAGTGCTCAAACAGACCGAAGAAGCGATATCTATTCTTTAGGAATGACTATGTATAATATTTGCTTTGGTATAGCTCCGAAAGGTTTGGACTTTAAAGTTGCAGATCAGGCTCAAACGGCAGTAGAAAAAGATTTGCTCACCGTTATTAAAAAATGTACTCAATTAAATCCAAACGATAGATATCAATCTTGTATGGAATTGAAAAACGAGCTTGATTATTTGAAGAAAAAAGGTCATTTGAAGAAAAAATTCGGTTTGTTTAAGAGATAAATAAGAATCATATTAAGAAATAAAATTTAATCTTGATAACAAGCAGTTATTAGATTTCAAATCAGTTACTTGATTTTTATGGAGAGAAACGATGAAATTTTGTAAAACTTGCGGAGCACAGCTCCACGATAATGATGCTTTTTGTGTTGTTTGCGGCACGACTGTTGAAGAAGTGAACGATGCCGATGCACCGACAGATTTTTATGACACAGAGGCAACAACAGTGCTCAATGAAAGCGAATTTGATGATAAGGCTGAGGAAACGACAGTCTTAAGTGGCAATAGTCCGTATCAGAACGGCAATTCGTATCAAAATAACAACCTGTATCAAGGCGGCAATAATCAAAGTGAATACTCAAATATAATTGAAAAGCCTTCATTTAAAGATTGCTATATAAAGTTTTGGAAGAATTATACTAATTTTTCCGGTAGGGCAAGGCGAAGCGAATATTGGTATGCTGTATTAGCAAATGTTTTAGTTTCCCTTGTAAGTATGATACCTTATGTCGGACCGGTTATAGGTGGCTTGTATACGATAGCGATTTTAGTGCCTACGCTTGCTTTGATGGTGAGAAGATTGCACGATTTAGGTAAGGATTGGTATTATATATTCTTTGCATTGATTCCTTTGGTAGGTCAAATAATTATGCTTGTTTGGTTTTGTACTGACAGTCAAGTCGGCGCAAATGAATTCGGTGAAAATCCAAAGGGCGTAAATTAGGAGAATTCTTATGAAATATTTTGCATCAGCTGTTACCGATATAGGTAACACGAAAAAAACAAATCAGGACAGCGTGTGCGTAAAAATTGCACAAAGCGAAAAATACGGTCAGATTGCAATGGTTGTCCTTTGCGACGGAATGGGCGGACTTGATAAGGGTGAACTTGCAAGCGCAACTGTTGTAAAGGCATTTTCAAAATGGTTTGAAGAAGAATTGCCGTTGTCGCTTAAAAGACTTTCGTGGAGTGCTCTTTCAGACGAGTGGGCAAAAATGGCAAAGGAACAGAATTACTTAATCGGTCAGTACGGCAACAGGATTGAAAACTCAGTCGGTACCACTTTGACTGCTATGCTTTTTATCAAGGATAAGTATTTGATTGCTCACGTAGGTGACTCACGTGCTTATGGCATTACAGACAGCGTTAACCAGCTTACTGAGGACCAAACTTTTATTGCGAGAGAAATCAAAGCCGGAAGAATGACTGCCGAAGAAGCGAAAATTCATCCGAAAAGAAATATGCTTCTTCAATGTATAGGTGCTTCCCGTAATGTTGAACCTCAAATGATTTTGGGAAAGACGGATAAAAACAGCGTTTATATGCTTTGCTCAGACGGTTTCAGGCACGTGCTTACGAATGAAGAAATTTATGAAAATTTCAACTTTGATAATTTAAGCGACGAACAGGCAATGGAAAAAAACAGCAGATATTTAATTGATTTGGTTAAAAGCAGAAACGAAAAAGACAACATCACGGTTGCTCTTTTGAAATGCTATGAGTAAGGTGGTGCGGTTTTGGCTATAGAACGAGGTTCCGTCATTGACGGAAAATATGAAATACTTAAACAGATAGGCAAAGGCGGTATGTCCGTTGTTTATCTTGCTATGGATTTAAGGCTTAATAAACAGTGGGCTGTTAAGGTTATTCAAAGAAGAGGTATCGGTAAAAATAATGAGACAGTGCTGAATAAAGTTCCCGATGATACCGAACTTATGAAAAGGCTTGATCACCCTGCAATCCCGAGAATTGTAGACATTATCGATAAAGAGGACGATCCTCAAATTTATATAGTTATGGACTATGTAGAGGGAGAGTCGCTTGATAAGGTGCTTGAGGAATGGGGTGCTCAGTCCGAAGAAGTTGTAATCGATTGGGCTAAGCAAATTTGCGATACACTCGCTTATCTTCATTCCCAAAAGCCACCGATTATTTACCGTGATATGAAGCCGGCAAATATTATGCTCAAACCCGAGGGCAATCTTAAGATTATAGATTTTGGTATTTCACGTGAGTATAAGGAGCAAAACCTTGCCGATACAACTATTCTCGGCACTAAGGGATATGCACCGCCGGAGCAGTTTGGCTCACGTCAAACAGATCCGAGGTCGGATATATATGCTCTCGGTATGACGATGCATCACCTTGTAACAGGTGTTGATCCGAAAAAGAACGATTATGTTCCTATCAGGCAGTGGAATCCGGAACTTTCCGACGGCTTAGAAATCATTATTGATAAATGTGTTCAAATGGATCCCAATGACCGTTACCAAAACTGTAATGAGCTTATGTATGACCTTGAACATTATGAGCTTATCGGTATTGATTATAAGAAAAAGCAAAAGCGTAAACTTGCAATTTTTATTATTTCTTTGGCTCTTGCAATTATTATGGCAATCGCCGGTGTTGTAGGAATGGTAGTTAAGCATAAAACAGACGTAAACAATTATGAAAAATATGTTACTTCAAACGGTTTGATTGATACTTCCGTTGACGCCGACACTACTGCTGAAAATTGCTTTAAAGCAATAGAACTTGACGGTACAAAAACCGACGCTTATTTGAAATATATTGAAAAAAGTACCGACGCCGGTAAACTTCTTTCTTGCAAAACAAAGGACAGCGAGGATAAAGAAGTTACATACGACATTAATACATTCAGTAAAGAATTCGGCGAAAATCAAGATAAATTAAAGCTCAGCGGTGATTATGATAAACTTTGCTTTGAAACGGGATATGCAATATTTAACCTCTATCAAAGCGATAGCGGTTCCAAACTGGAAGCTGCTTTGAGTGCTGAAAAATATTTTGAATATGTTGTGGAGATGGGCGAAAGTTCAAGCTATTACAATATCGCAAACAGCTTTAACCAAATTTGTAAGTTCTATAACGATTTTGTTAATAACAATAACGGAAATCAGGCTACAGACGAGGATTATAAAAAACTTGTTAAAAGCATTAAGTATTGCGTGACAGGTGATAATCTTGATAAGGGCTATCAGTTTAGCAAAAATCAGGTTTATGTCGAGCTTACTCTTTACTATCAATTTGAAAATCTCTTGAACGATTACAGAACGTCATTTGCCAAAAACGGAATTGATAAGAGCACCGTAATTGAGATTTTTGACAGTATAAATAATAATGCACAAAAGATTGACGCTTCCTCAGATATTAATGAAAAACTTCAGCAAAAGGTGCTAAAAGCGTATAAGGATTATACAAAGAATATTGAAAGAGCATATGAAAATGTCGCAAATTCGGCAGGAAGGGAGCAATAATAATGACAATAAATACAGTTTCAATTGTTTTTTTCGTTATTGCTGCAGTTTCACTTCTTGTGGCGATATATGCGTTTATCAGGTTTAACATTCCTCAAGTTATAGGAGAACTCAGCGGCAGAACGGCGAGAAAATCCATTGCCCAAATGAGAGATAAAAACGATAAAACAGGCAATAAGGCTCACCGTCCGTCACCGTCAGCGATTGAACGAGGCACTTTGACCGATAAGATTGAGGGAAAGTCTAAGACTTCAAAGGCTGAAAAAAATGCAGAGGAAAACGCAGCTAAAAAAGCTGATCCAAATGCAACAGTTCCTCTTAGAAAAGGCGTTTATGACGATAATGCAACTGCACCTTTGCCTCAAAACAATAAATCAAACGCAACAGTTCCTCTCAGTAATAATTCTGAGGCTACCGAGCTTCTTGCAGATGATGAAACAACCGTTTTGAGCAACGCAGAGGCTCAGCCGAACGTTAGCCAAAATGCTAAGATAGACGGATTTAAAGTTATTAAAAGTATTGTTTTGATTCATACGAATGAAACAATTTAAACCATAAATTTAAGAAGAGGAGGTAATAAATATGGTTAATAAAAAGTTAGTCAGCAAAAAGCTTGTTGCAATCCTTTTGGCGGTGGTTCTTGTTATCGGAACATTGCCTGTAGGCTTTGCATCTGTTTTTGCTGCAATTAAAAACAAATATGTTATATCTATTGCAGATTATAACTATTCCGGTACTGTTACGTTGACAGATAAAAACAATGCGGAAAATAAGTTTACGCAAGAGATGAAAAAAGGTGAGGCAAAATTTGATAATCTTGATGATGAAACTGCATACGATTTGAAAATTACAAAATTGTACGGTTTCGGGGATTATCATAATGATAATTTTGTGCCAAGCGATACTTCATTTACATTAAGTAATACAGATTTGACGGCAGTCAATACGGTTAAGGTATCCGGCAGAATTGTAGATGAAAGCGACAAGCCCGTTGAAAATCTTGGATTCACTTATTCTCCTGTAGGCTTTACCGATATTTCATTCGACGGTAATACAGACGATAACGGCAAATACAGCTTTGACGTTTATAAGGACGTTGAGTATAGCGTCGAATTTAATGTTGATAAGCAGTACAACGAGGTTAAAAAGACTGTCAATGCTTCTCATGATGAGAATTTCGGCGACGAAAAGCTTTCTCTTAAGCAGTTTGGCATTTCAGCAAAAGTAACCGCAGCCGGCGGTAAAATTACCGGCGATAACACTATGGTTGATTACGGCAAGGACCTTCAAAAAGACACAATTGTTGCAAAAGCCGATACAAATTATGTTATTAAAACTTTGACCGTTGACGGCAACGAAATTGATGACGCCAAGGGTCTGGAAATCTATGACCTTTCAAAAGTTGATGCACTTAAAAATGTTACAGAGAATCATTCTGTAAGTGTAAGTTTCTATAGACCTACTTATGAAATTACAATTAATTATAACAAAAACGGTACGGTTAAGGACAATAGTGACAATCATCTAGTGACAAGCGGCGGTAAAATTATTCTTAAGCAGGGTGATGTGGCAGGATTTACAGCTGTTGCCGAAACAAATTATCATATTGCAAAGGTAAAAATTGATGGAAAAAGTGTAGATGACGTTGATTTTAACAATGCTACAACTAAGTATTCAAAAACCTTTGACGATAATAAGGCTCACAGCGTAACAATTACATTTGCAATTAATACATTTAATGTAACTGTAAATTCAGGCGAAAACGGAACAGCGAAAGCAAGCCCTGCTACTGTGGATTATAACGGCAGCACTGTTATTACAATCACACCTGATAAGGGCTATGATATTGATACAGTTAAAGTCAATGGTTCGGTTGTTGATAATTTGACTGAAACTGAAAACGTTTATAAATATACAATTTCTAAGATTACATCCGACGTTACGGTAGAGGCAAACTTTAAGGAAATTGAAAAGGTAGACGTTGATGATGTTTTGAAAAACGATTATTGTACTATTTCATTTTCCGAAACTCCTGTTGTAATCGGCAATAAGTATATTGTTGGCAAAGGCGGAAGTGTTACTATAACTCCTGTTGACCCGTATTATAGAGTCAAAGTGAATGGAGAACTTCCCAAATCAACAATAACATACAATAAAACAAAAGTAATTAACGATATTCAAATTTCAACCAATAAATTTGTTGGCGGTTGGGATAAAACGTATTCTGCGAAAATTGAGTTTGTAGTTGATGAAAATGCTCCTACTATTGCTAATATCACTAAAACTCCTGACCAAGAATATTATAATAAGGCTTATAATGTTTCTTTTTACGTGTCCGATAATATAGCAGGTGTTGATTCTGTTTATTACGGTACTGAAAATGATATTACAAAGGCAAAAAATGCAACATTTGATTCTGCTTCCGGCAAGGCTTCATTTACCACGACCGATGGAGAATTCAACGGCAATTATTACATTTGGGCTAAGGACAAGGTTGGTAACCCGTCATCAATAAGCGTAAAAATTAATATTGATAAAACAAATCCGACAATTGATGAATTTAAATTTGAAGCACCTACTCTTAATGCTTGCAAACACGGTACATACGCAAGCGAAGATATTACGGTTACAATTACTGCAAGCGATAAAAACAGTAATGTAACTAATTCGGGTGTTAAAGAAATTACTTTTAACGGTGAAACACAAAAGGTTAAAGGTGACGGTTCTGCTATATTTACACTTAAGGCATCAGATTTTGCATCGGCTAAAGAGGTTTCTGCAACAGCAACTGACTTTGCAGGTAATACTTCTCAAATAACTATACCTACATCTGATAACTCTAATGTTAAAAGTAATTTGGTTACGATTACGTCAGATGAAGCAGATGTAAATATTTCGAGAAATGAAACTGCAAAGTATATTGATGGCGATAAATATTGGTATGCTGATGATACTGATTTTAAAGTTAATATTTCAGATAAAAGCGGAATTAAAAAAGTTATAATTAAAATGAACGATAAGATTGTCGTTGATGATACACTTGACGGTGATATTGAGGCTGTTAAGTCAAAGGAATATACAGTTAATACTTCTAAAAATGCTGTTGACGGCGAAAATGTAATAACTGTTGATGTTGTTAATGTTGCTAATAACGCATCCGCTACAAAGACTTTATCAATATATAAGGATACAAAAGCTCCAACAGTTGATAACTTTGAATTCGAAGTAGAAAACAATAGCACTTTCAAAAAAATGTTGCATTTTCTTACATTTGGTAATTTCTTCAATGAAAAAGTTAAAATTACAGTAAAGGGCAATGATGAAAAAGCTTCATCAGCGATTAAAAATGTTACTTTATATGGTGACGAAAAAGAAATTGCTACTCAAGAATATGTAGATGGTGTTGCAACATTTGAAGTACCTGCAGAAGCAATTACAGATGAAACTTTACATTTGAATAAAACAATCTCAGCTAAGGCGACTGATAATGTAGGTAATGTTACACCGAAATTTGTATATCCTAGTACAACAAATTCAGATACCTTTGAATCAAGCAATTTAATGATTGAAACTGTTGCACCAGATGCAACAATTACTTGCCCAACTCCTGCACAGAATAAAAACAGTGCAACAGGTGACAGCAACGATTGGTATGCTGCTGATACAGATTTCAATATTACCGTAAAGGATGCCGATTCAGGTATCAGAAGCATATCTGTAACAGTGAACGGAACAGAGATTGTTACTGATTCCGACGGCAATAGCATTAATGAAGAGTTCTATACAAGAGATAAAATAGCAAACGAGTTGTCATTTAGAGTAAATACAATACTTGCAACAAGAGCAGAGGACGGTTCATATACAATCAAGGTTGACGCAACAGATAATGCCGGCAACGATATGAGTTCTGTTACAAAGACAATCTATAAGGACAGTTCAACCCCGTCTGTTACCGATTTCAAATTCACAGCGAAGGGCTACGCATTTGATAAGTCTGTTGAAAGTGCAAATACTGCTCCTGTTGAGGAAACCTCTTATGGCTATTACTTCATTAAGGATACAGAGGTTACAGTAACAGCAGACGACGGTGCACCAAAAGTGCCGTCCTCAGGCGTTAAATCTATCACATATTACACTGTTGATAAGGACGGCGTAAAGAGTGAAGTAAAAACAGAGCCTGTAAATAAGGATAACCAAATTACATTTACTGTAAAGGCTAATTTCAAGGGTCAGATTTATGCTAAGGCTTGCGATAATGTAGGTCATACTCCTGACACATTTTCAAAGCCGAACGGCGCAGTAATCGAAAGCCCTGACCTTCATACTCAGACAAGCGCAATCAAGTATACCTTAAAGGACAGCAAGGATTCAAACGGCGCTGACATTAAGGACGAAAACGGCAATAACCTTTACGGCGCAGATACTACCGTTGACGTTGAAATTGCAGATACATATTCAGGTATCAGACAAATTGATTGGGAAATCGTTTCTCCGTTTGACGATAAGAAGCAGGCAGGTACAGTTACCGTTGATAATAACGGTAAGGTTACCTCTGTAGCAAAGAAGGGCTATAGTGACGACTGCCTCGGCGATTGGGTGGCAACAGGTGAGGCTAATACAAATCTTATTGTTAATTTGAAGAATACAATCAAGGTTTCAAACGACAGCAATAATATCCAAATTAAATTCACCCTTACCGACAGAGCAGGCAATGTTACAAAGGACGTTGTTCAAACACTCTCTATTGATAAGACCGCTCCTAAAATTGCAGTTCAAATGAACGAAAATGACGATAAAGAATTTAACGGTTATTTCAAGGGCTCAAGAGAAGCGGATATCTATGTTTACGAGCGTAACTTCTCTCAGTCAGACGTAGTATTTGACGTTAAGCGTACAGACGATAACAATAAACAGACTAACGTATCTCCTAAGCCTAAGTTTAAGTACGTTGGCACTCAAGTTATCGATGGCAGAGAATGTTTTGTTTATAAAATGACAACCAAGTTCACTGCAGACGGTGATTACAACTTCAAGGTAAGCGCTTCGGATATTACTTCTCATATTGCAAATGCCGAGAGCGTAAATTATAAGTCGGATAATAAAAATGTTAAATTCAGCAGTGATAAGACGGCGGAATATACAGCTCAAAACGATGCCGACAGAGCAATTGATATCGCATTTACTGTTGATAATAAAAACCCTGTTGTATCTGTAAGCTACGATAATAATACTGCCGCTAAAGACAAGTATTTCAATGCTTACCGTACGGCAACTATTACGGTAGTTGAGCATAACTTCTCTACAGCTGCAAGCAGAATTATTTACAAGAGAACATCTGCTAAAGACGGCTCAAATATCGCCGAGCCTACTGTTTCCTCTTGGAGCAGAAAGGGCAATACTTATACTGCTACTATCAAATATAATGCAGACGGCGATTACACCTTTGATATGCAGGTAATCGACAAGGCAGGCAATAAGGATAAGGGCGTTAAGTTTAGCGGTACTGCCGCTAAGGACTTCACCGTTGATACAACAATTGCTAAGCCTTCGATTAAGGGCGTTGAAAACGGAAAGTCATATAAAGGCTCAGTGCTTCCTTCAATTTCATTTAACGATATCAATATCGCAAACAGTGAAATTAAACTTTTGAGAACAAGAAAGAACGAAATTAATAAAGACGTTACAAGCGACTTTATTAAGATTTCCAAAAATGCAAAGGGTGGCTCGTTCACAGCTAATGAGGAAACTTTTAAGAAACTTCAGGAAAATGACGGTATTTATACCCTTTCTGTAAATATTTCCGATAAGGCAGGTAATAAGTCAAGCCAAACAGTTAAGTTTACGGTAAATCGCTTCGGCTCTGTATATGCTTTGAATAAGTATTTGGTAAATGATTTGAACAATTCTTACGTTCAGTCAATTGATAACAATCTTGTCATCACCGAATATAACCCTGATAAGCTTGTAAAGGGCACACTTGAAGTTGTTGTTACCCGTGACGGCTCACCGGTAGAATTCGGCGACGGTCAGCTTACGGTTAATCCGGTGGTAAACAGCACTGTTCAAATCGGTCAAAGCGGCTGGTATCAGTATAATTACACAATCAGTAAAGATTTGTTTACAGATGATAACGGCAAGGCGATTGACGGTATTTATAAGATTTATATTGCTTCCGAGGATGAAGTTGGAAATAAATCTGAAAATATCAATTATAAAGATGCCGATGTTATTTTTAGACTTGACACGACCGCACCGTCTCTTAAGAGTGTTTCGGGTCTTGAGAAGTCAGTTGTTAATGCAACAAAGCTTGATGTAAGCTATGAAATCTTTGATTCTATCGGTATTAAGAGCATTGACGTTTATTATGTAAATGAAAACGGTATTGACTCTGTTGACCATATCAGAAGCAAGGATTCAAAGGAAGAAAATGTAGCAGGCTATATAGAGGACGTAACAAGTTATAGTGGCAAGTTCACAATTGGCGAGTGTTCTAAGGAAAATGTAAGATTTGTTATCACAGACCTTGCAGGCAATGTTACAGATACAGGTGATTCAAATAATAAAGCAGTTAATTTCGATTCATCATCACTCGAATTTAACTCAACTATTACCGTATCAACAAACCCATTCACTCGTTGGTATGCTCACACAGTCCTTTTCTGGTGCAGCATTGCAGCAATTGCCGTTGCAATCGGCGCATGCGGTTTTGCTGTTGCGACAAAGCTTCGCAAGAGGGAAGAAAAGGCAACAGAAGATTATAAAAATTCAAAAAAGAATAAATAATCATTGATTTAAAAGCAGTCGGTGCGTCTTGTCGCCGCACCGGCTGTGATTGATTAAAGCCAAAATTATGAGCTTTCTTCGAGAACTTATAATTTTGATTTTAATATAAAAGGGGCTTGCGTATGATAGCATCATTATTTAACAAAAATACAATGCTTTCTCTGACTCTTCCTGAAAAAATCAGAGGACAATATTCATTGATTTCTGATTCGGGTATAAGAGTAAATATTGAAGGTGTTGACGAGAAATGGATTTTAAAAACTACAAAGCAAGTTGTGATTGTTGATAACAAGCAAGAAGTAGATGCTTGTGAAATTAAAGATATGAGCATTTACAACTTAAAAAGCAGAAAATCTCATGAAAAATGTTTCGTGTTTGTTGAACCGAGTACAGATGACAGAGTTGAATTTAAAAAATATCTGTTTAAAAACGATGTGTCATTAGATATTGGAAGAAAATCTAATAACTCTATTGTCATTAATAACAACTATGTTTCAAGTAATCATGCAAAATTGACATTTAAAAACGGTAAATGGTCTATTGTTGACAATGATAGCTCTAACGGAACGTTTGTAAATGGAAGAAGAGTTAAATCAAGTTCTTTGAATTTCGGAGATGTGATTTACATAATGGGTACTATTATCATTGTAGGTAATAGTATGATTGCTATTAACAATCCCGATAACAGCGTGAACGTAAATACGTCGTTGTTAATTAGTTATGTTCCACAGAAGGCAGATTCTGCAGATGATTATGATTTTGATTTTGATGATGTAGAGGAAAAATTTTTTTATAGATCCCCAAGATTTAAAAGAGATATTGAAACTGCAGTATTTAAAATTGATGCACCGCCGCAAAATCAGCTTGGTGAAGAAATGCCTATAATGATGGCAATAGGACCTTCAATGACAATGGGAATGGCATCTATGGCAACTGCTGTTTACGGTGTTATGCAAGGTAACTTTATGTCTGCTGTGACTTCAGGCTTTATGCTTTTAGGAACGGTATTGTGGCCGATTATTTCAAAAAAATATGAAAAAAAGAAAAAAACACAGAAAGAAAATCTGAGACAAGAAAAATATAAAGAATATCTTGAAAGAATAAAAAGCTCGTTTAACGAGGAATGTGAAAAACAAAAGCAGATTTTGCTTGAAAACAGTGTTGATATTAAAGAGTGCGAAAACAGAATTATTAATACAAGCAGAAAATTGTGGGATCGTTCGTTCGGTCAAAACGATTTCTTGAAAATAAATGTCGGAAAAGGCACAGTGGCAATGGATATTGATGTTCAATATCCGGAAAGAAAGTTTGAAATAGAAAGAGATGAACTTGAGGAACAATTGCTTGATTTGTGTGAAGCACCGCATGTTATTGAAAATGTTCCGATTTCTGTTTCATTGCTTGAGAATAACGTTACCGGTGTTATAGGTGACAGAAGTAATGCAATTAAATTTGCAAATGGATTAATCTTACAGCTTGCCTCACTATACAGCTATGATGAGGTTAAACTTGTATTTATACTCAATGAAAAAGATACAAATAAATTTGATTATGTAAAGTGGTTGCCTCATATTTGGAACGATGATAAATCATTTAGATTTTTAGCAAAAGACTTTGATGACATTAAGGATGTTTCTTCATATCTCGATGCTGAATTTGAGTCAAGAATGAATATGAAGGATGATGAATTAGAAGATGTAAGTCCTTATTATATAATTTTTGCATTTGATAAAAACCTTTCGTTAAGAGCTGATATAATCAAAAAAATCTATGAAAACAAGAAAAATTACAATTTTTCAATATTGACTTTTTTTGATGAATTAAAAAATCTTCCAAAAGAGTGCAGTAATGTAATTGAATTGGATAAAAATCAAGGAAAGATTTACGACAAAAACGATGTTTCCGGTAAAATCACAGAATTTAAACCTGATATTTATATCGACAAAAACCTTAATAAGTTAAGTGTAGCATTGTCAAATATTAAGCTTAATAACGGCGATGAAACATATACCTTGCCAAAAATGATTACTTTCCTTGAAATGTATGGTGTTGGTAAAATTGAACATTTAAATGTTTTGAGTCGATGGAAGGAAAATGATCCTACTAAGACTTTGGCAGCACAGATTGGTGTCGATACTATCGGTGATGCATTCAAATTAGATTTACATGAAAAATATCATGGCCCGCACGGCTTGGTTGCCGGTATGACAGGTTCAGGTAAATCGGAATTTATTATGACATATATCTTGTCGCTTGCAATTAACTACCATCCTGACGAGGTTTCGTTTGTTCTAATTGACTATAAGGGCGGCGGTATGGCGAAAGCGTTTGAGAAGCTGCCGCACATTGCGGGTATTATCACAAACTTAGATGGTGCTGCAATAAATCGTTCTCTTATTTCTATTCAAAGTGAATTAAGACGTAGACAGGGAATATTTGCTCAGGCAAGTAAGCAAACAGGCATTAGTAATATTGATATTTATAAATATCAAAAAATGTATCGTGAAGGTACAGTAAAAGAACCGTTGCAGCATTTGTTTATTATTTCCGATGAGTTCGCTGAGCTGAAAACACAGCAACCGGAATTTATGACTCAGCTTGTAAGTGCCGCCCGTATCGGTCGTAGTTTAGGCGTTCATCTTATACTTGCAACCCAAAAGCCCAGCGGTGTTGTTGATGACCAAATTTGGTCAAATGCTAAATTTAAGGCATGCTTGAAGGTTCAGGACAAAGCTGACAGTATGGATATGCTTAAACGTCCGGAAGCTGCCGAGCTTCAGGATACGGGACGCTTCTATCTTCAAGTTGGTTATAATGAAATGTTTAAGCTTGGACAGTCTGCGTGGTCAGGTGCTCCGTATTATCCATCTGATAAAGTTGACGGACAAGTTGATGACAGTATTGAAATAATAGATAATGTAGGTCATGTTATCAGCTCAGCTAAAATAGATAAAAGAAAAAGCGTTCAAAAGCCTAAAAAACAAATTGATGCTATTACCGATTATTTATCTGAATTGGCAGAACAAGAACACATTTCCGTAAGACCGTTGTGGCTTGAACCTATTCCAGCTGTAATTTATATCGAAGATGTAAAGAAAAAGTATAACTATCAAAGACCTGATTATGATATCGAAGCGGTAGTTGGTGAGTATGACGATCCTATGAATCAAAGTCAAGATATTTTAACTCTTTCTTTGACTGATTTAGGAAATACCGTAATTTACGGTGCGGCAGGCAGCGGTAAAACAACATTTTTAAATTCAATGCTTTATTCATTGATAAGCTCCTATACTCCGGAAGAACTGAATATTTATATATTGGATTTTGCTTCGGAAACAATGACTGCGTTTGCTAAGGCTCCGCACGTCGGCGACGTTGTATTATCGCATGAACAGGAAAAGGTTACTAATTTAATTAAACTTTTGTTAGGTCAGATTGAAACTCGTAAAAAATTATTTTCAGATTATGGCGGAGATATAATTTCCTACAATAAAAATTCAATGAAAAAAGAACCAGCAATAGTTGTTGCTATAAATAACTATGCAGCATTTTCAGAAATGTATGAGGATTTTGAGGGCGAAATGTTGAACTTGACAAGAGAAGGCACGAAATATGGTATTTACTTTGTTCTTACAGGAACAAATACAAATGCCGTTAGATTTAGAATGCAACAGAATATCGGTCAATCAATTGTTCTTCAAATGACAGATGAAAGTGATTATTCCGCAATTTTGGGTAAAACTGAGGGAATTATTCCATCTAAATTTAAGGGTCGTGGATTATGTAAGATGGAAGAAATCCATGAGTTCCAAACTGCCTATGCTTTTGAACCTAATAATCAATTTGCGCAAATAAAGAATTATTGTCAAACATTGAATATTAACAGCTCGGTTAAGGCTAAAGGTATACCTGTTTTACCTGAAGAGGTGAATATTGACTTTATTGAGCAGTATGTAACTAAGGGCTCGTTATCAATTCCTATAGGTGTTGAGACTGCGTCATTAGAAATTAATTATTTTGATTTGTCGAAGAATTATATTTCCTTTGTGCAGTCTGAAAGCAGAGAGTATGACGGCTTTGTTTCTACTTTATCAACGGTTTTATCTTCACTTTCTGATTTAGATACAACTATAATTGACGCAGCTAATTTGACTGATAATATTTCTTCTTCGGCAAAATATTTGTCAAGCAAAAAAGAAGTATCTGCTGCTGTTGAAGAATTGTTCGATATTGTTCTCGAAAGACATAATACCATTAAAGAAGCACAGGAATCGGATAGTGAATATCCTGAATATCCAACTCTTGTATATGTGATTTCTTCATTGAAGGATTTACAGGAACAGTTGACAGAAGAACAAGCAGAAAAGCTTAGCTTGATTCTCGAAAAGGGAAGTGTAAAGCTAAATATTTACATTTTGATTGCCGAAACATCAAAGAATGTTTCTTCGTTTAATTTTGAAAAATGGTATGTCGGAAATGTATCTCAATCTGATGGCGTTTGGGTTGGCAGCGGTGTTGCAGATCAATACTACATAAAATTAAATAAAACTACAAGCGATATGAATGAAGAAATGTCTACGGCTTTTGGTTATTCTATTAATTCAGGTAAAGCAGTTAAGATTAAATTGATTAATGATGGGGAGGAGAAGTAATAATGGACAAGGTTTTAGTTGAAGTATCAGTTCCTGCAGCAAGACGTTCATTTGATGTTTTTATTCCTCAAACCAGCAAAATGAGCGAAGTTGTGTCTTTGGTATCAAAATCATTAAGTGAATTATCAGGAGGAAAATTCAAACCAGATTCCTCAACGATTTTGTGCGATGCAGAGTCGGGAAAAATCTTTAATATCAATTTGTCAGTTTATGAGCTTGAAATAAAAAACGGCTCAAAACTGATGTTGATATAAATAATTATTATAAGGAGAAAAAATTATGGGAAAGAACATTCAAGTTGATCCATCAAAGCTTGATAGCGCTGCTTCTAAGCTTGCAGAACTCTCATCTAGTTATGATACTATTGCAAAGCAATTGATGTCAGATGCAACAACTATGGGCGATGCATGGCAGGGCGAAGACAATGTTGCATTTTGCAACCAAATTAAAGGCTTTACCGAAGAATTGAGCCAAATGGCTCAAAAACTGAAGAGCGCTTCAGAAACCCTTACACAGCAGTCATCAAACTATAAGCAACGTCAAGATGCTATCACTGCTGCAGTAAAAAATCTTGCAAATTAATTTAGAAAGGAATATTAAAAATGGCTGGAACAATTAAAATCAGTACCGATCAGGTTGAAGCAATTGCAACAAGCATTGATAACAGTAACAAAAAGCTTAAGACTACTCTTGAAGACAGTCAGACAGCAATCAAAGGCTTGTCATCAACATGGCAGGGCGATGCAGCCCAGGCAACAATGTCTGCTTATGATTCATTCGCAGCAAAGTATTTCCAAAATTATCATGACATTATTGATGCATACGTAAAGTTTTTAAGACAAAACGTAGCAGCAGATTATGTTACTACTGAAACATCAAACACAAATCTTGCAGAAGCGTTTAAATAATTAAATTAATTTGAGATGGGCAAGCTGTTGCCTGCCCATCTCACCACTGAATTTGAAAATTACAAGTTAAACTTGATGAAATATATAGGTGAGAATATGAAACAGACAAAAGCATTTATTAATTTTGTTTTATTAATAATGACGTTAGTGACTGTTGTTGGAGGTTGCAGTATGAATAATAGTTTATTGAATGAAAATTTTGATCCTGCAGAGTATCTAAATAATAAATATTCTGACGATACTTTTACATATTTGGGACGTTATGGAGGCACTTTCGATAACGATAAAAATGAGTATGAAATTAAATCATCAAAATATCCGGAACGTTCTGTTTGGGTTGCATTATATTCCGATGGACGTGTTATAGATAATTATCTTGGAATAAAATATTATAAAGAAACTGAAGAAAAAATTAATACGATAGTTTACTCTGTATGCAAAAACAATAATTATTATATTGATAATGAAGTGAATATTTCACGTAGCTCTATTGGAAATACAGACAATAATGTTTCGTTTGAGCAATATGCTGCAAATAAATCAGCAAATTTAAAAATTAATGCAATTGTAGAAAGTAATAGTATGGCTATGGGTAAAGAAGCCTTTTTGGAATTGATTAGTGAAGAAATAAAAAACAGTGGCATTTGTTTTACTATTGTTGATGTTTATTTTGTTGATGAATGGACTGACGAGCTGAAAAATAGCTATTTTGCAGAAACATTAATTGCAGATGACAAATATATTAGTGAGTTATATGGAACATTGAACGAAAAAAATCAAATGAATTGGGAATGGATAAAGTAATATGGACGGTAGAACACAGAAAAATATTGAATATTCAATGATTTTTGATTCTTTCCAATACGCAACTGATTACGTTAGTGCAAAGAAGGGTACAACGCTTCAAAAAATAGTTGATGATTTGAAAGGAACTGGTTTTGATCCGGCAAAGATAAAACAATTGCAAGAAATGTTGGATGCTAATCCGGAATTGAAAAAGGTTACAGTTCTTAGCAATAGTCATATAGATGGAAAAGGCGTAATACATTCAGCAGGAAAAAAGGCAACTGATGATTATATTCAAGCTTGTGCTTATAAATTCCCAGGCAAAGATGGTGATGTTTATGTTGCATATCGAGGTACTGGTGATGGCAGATGGGGAGATAATGCAGAAGGTTTTACTGAACAAAGTACAGATATGCAAAGAGATGCACAAAAATATTTTGATTATGTTGTTGAACAAAATAGTTTAGATAAATCTAAAGGAAAGCTTTATGTTACCGGACATTCAAAAGGCGGAAATGAAGCACAATATGTTATGATGACATCGAAATATAACGACAAAATTGATGGGTGTTATTCTATTGATGGACAAGGCTTTTCAAAAAGTGCAATAAAATATTTTAAAAGTATAAATAAAGATGGCAAATATGATGAATTGTTAAATAAAATGTATTCAATTAATGGCGAAAATGATTATGTGCATTTTTTGATTAATCTTATTGCGCCTAATAAAAATACATATTATATTGATCAAAAGGGCAAAAGTGCACATGATATATTTTCACTTTATGAGAATGGAAAAATAGGATGGAGAACAGATGAAAACGGTAATGTGATTAATAGTGAACCTGGTTATTTAGGCAGAATGGCCAGAGAATTAATGGACGATTTACGTAAATTACCAGAGGACCAACAGGGAAATTGTGCTATGGCACTGATGACCATCCTCGAAAAAATTATGTCAAACCGAGACGTCGGCATGGATGGTGCAAAAGCGGGAATTGAAGATTATTTTATTTTTGCCGCAGCAGGTATTCCGACTATTCTATTGACATTAGGAGAGGACTCAATAAAAGAACTGGTAAATGCTGCCGGTCAGGTTGTTTCTTTAGTTTTTTCAGGAGTTGTTGCTGGGGTTATAATAAATCTGATTGAAAATATAACTAAGCAAGTTGTCGATATAGTATACGATACTCAGATATTTATTTTGGGACAATTAACTGCAATTATAAAAAAAGTTGGCGAAATTCTTGTTGGAGCAGAAGAATGGATTGTTAATTCGTATAAAAAAATTGTTGCATTTGTTAATAAAACTAAAGAGTGGTTGTATAAGCATTCCGCCGGTTATAAATATGCAACGGCAAACCCGTGCCTCAGCATTAATACAACAACTATGAAAAACTATGCCTCACAGTTAAGAACTTTAAGCAGTCGCTCAAAAAACCTTGACAGAAAAATGAACGATATGTATTGGCATTTGGGCATAGAGTGGGACACAATAATTAATTTGGGCAGATTATTTAAGTCAGGTATAATATTGGATTTTGCTGGCAGATTAGATAAGTGCGCAAATTATCTTGAGCAAACAGCTGAAGATTTTAATCGTGTTGAAAGGGAACTTTCTAATATTTAGTTTATTTGTTATTTCGACAGAATTAAAAAATTATATGTTAGGTGAATTGCATGAAAAAAACAATTGCATTTTTTGTGGCAATAAGTATTTTGTTATCGTTTGGAGGATGTGCTTCTATGAAACTTATGCTCAACAGTAAAACAATATGTGATGATACAATTGAATATTTGGATAATAAATATAATGCAAATTTTGAAATTGTTGATTCACATTTTGTATTTGAGCCTGCACAAGAAAATTTGGTGAATGTTATTTGCAAAGATGATGTTTATAAAAGGAATTTCAAGGTTGTACACAGATTGGATTCCTCTGCAATAACTATTGAGGATGAGAACGACGGTCAAATTAACGAAGAACTCAAGAAACTTGGCAAAGCAGAATTTACTGATTGCTACGGGGCTGTTATACTTTCTGAAAAATATGCCGAAATATTACAACATAAAATATCAGAAGATATTTATGCTCTGTGCGATGTTGAGTTTGATGATAGTATGCCGGATTTAGAAACTGTTAATGCGAGCTTTGAAGCCGGTCTTGATGATTGGAAAGAGTGGGGAACAGTAAAAATCTATATTTTTTATAATCCGAGTACTGAAAATGTTAATGAATTGATAAAAAAAGTGATTTCGGCAGTTGAAAAATATTCGATTTCAATGCAATTTGTCTATATTTGTGCTACGGATAATATTGATGAAAGCCAAATTAGAAAAGATTATAATGATAATTGGAATAAGTATGATGATTTCATAATTGATTCGGCTTCGATTGAAAGAATTGACGGCTTTTATACAACTGCTAAAGACGGTGCAAAAGATATTCAAATTATAAAGGAGTGAAATTATGGCTTTTACTGATGCAGAGATGGCAGTGCTTTCTCAGTTTGTTTATGATAATAAAGCAATTAAAATGAATGTAAGTCTTCACGACCTTTTAATGAGAACAATAAAGGATAAAAACGGTAAAGTTATTACTATGGCTGAATCGTTAAAGAAGGAACTGGGTAAACAATACAGTGATGTAATTGACGGTTTAGTAGAAAAAAGTAAAAATTATCGTGTTGTTCTTTCAAAATCCGATGAATTGACCGGATTTGACGCTATGGCAATTGCCGGACCTGATAATGAGGTTACCGTTGTGTGCAGAGGTACCGAGGGCTTTGATATTCTCCATAGTGAGGAATCGCGCAAGGATGTTTTTAAGGGCGATTATGGCCTGATTGAGGGAAACGGAGAAACGGCACAGCATAAACAAATGGAACAATTTCTAGATGAACTCGATAAAAAAGGGTATAAAGAATATTCTTTTACGGGACATTCACTTGGCGGAAATTTGGCTATGTATGGTGCCATATATATGGCGAAAAAGAGAAAAATCAATAAAGTAGTTACTTTTAATGCTCCGAACTTTAATACAGCATTCGTAAATAAGCACAAGGAAGAAATTGATATTATACGCAATAAGACGACATTATATCAAAATGAATATGATATTGTGTCTTCAATTAACGAAGAAAATGCTTTTGGAGATAAAATAGTATGCGAATCTTTAGATGATGATAGTAATCCTATGGATTTTAAAGATCATTTATTATCTAATTATGATATAAGCGACGGTAATCTTGTTCCTAATGCGAGTGGTCAAAAGAGCGACTTTACGAAAAGCTTGGGTCAAGTAGGTACTGATGGAGACATTATATTAACAGCCGGTATTGCTTTGGTTGCTGTCAAATCAGCGGTTACAGGTTTTTCTTTGCCGGCTATTGTTGCATCTGCCGGAACAGCGTTGGTATTTGTTGCTTCGTTAGTGGTCACAATAGCAGTTGTTTCGTATGTTTATAATAAAGTAAAAAAATGGCTGTATGAACATTCCGCCGGTTATAAATATGCAACAGCAAACCCATGCCTTAGTATTAATACAACGACAATGAGCAGCTATGCCTCACAGCTAAGAACCTTAAGCAAACGTTCAAAAACTCTTGACAGAAAAATGAACAATATGTATTTGCATTTGGGTATAGAGTGGGACACAATAGCTAATTTGGGCAGATTATTTAAATCGGGTATAATACTGGATTTTGCCGTTAGATTAGATAAATGCGCAAACTATCTTGATAAAACAGCTGAAGATTTCAATAAGGTTGAACGCGAATTAAATAGTCTTTGTTAAATATGGAGAATTATTATGACAAAAAAAGGTAGTGCACAGTTAAAAGAGTGCAAAATGGAACTTAAAAATATAATAAGAGAATTAGAAAAAATTGAATCCCATATTAGAAACGATTATTCAAATGTGGGAAATGTTCAGTGCGCAGACAGTATAAAATCTGTTATTAGTAAATATAAAAATGCGCTCAAAACACTTAATTCTGTTGATTCTTCTGTTTTAGATACTCTTCAAGAAGCTGCAGCTTCAGCTAAGGCAGCTTTAAATAAGTAAAATTTGTTAAACTTAATTCTATATCGGTTTATTGAAAGGATATGTGATTTATATGAGCAAGTCGTTTTTTGAAAACGGTATTATATCAGCTTTAGGCAATGATATACAAGTTGATACTAATCTTGTAAGAAGTGCTGTAACCAGTTTGGACGGTATAAATAATAATTTAGAATCAGCTTTTGACAGTGTTATTAAATCTGTAAATAAACTGAATTCATCGTGGGAAGGTTCGGCATCTTCTAAGGCAATTTCTAAATTTAATAAAATCAAATCTGATTTTTGCGGGGCTTCGGGCAGAAAGGCAATAATGCAGAGTTATATAAAGTTTCTTTCGGACGCAGTTGCAATGGGATATGAAGCTACAGAAGATACAAATATAAAATTATCAGAACTTTTTAAGTGAACTGGAGAAAAGCTATGGGTTATAAAATAAAGGTTGATCATAGTCAATTTGAAAAGACAGCGAAAGTTATAGATGAGTATACTACTAAAATGTCAATAAAAATGTCTCAGGCCGATCATTCAATGATAATAATGTTTTCAACATGGAGAGGTATAGATTCGACATCTTATAAAAATAAATGGAATACCATAAAAGGTGATGATTCTACATACGGAAAAATGAAAAAGTCATTGGAAAGTTATTCTAAATTTTTGTATTCGGCAGGAAATAAGTACAAAAAGGCACAAGCTGATGCTATTAACAGAGCTAATAAATTGCCTAAGTGGTGATTTATTGAAATCGAGGTATAAAAATGGCTAAAAAAACTACTTCTAATAGTGGGACAGGCATTAAAATTAATACAACAAATGTCAGAAACGTTGCAGATAAGCTTACGTCACTTAATAATGGTATTGAAAATGATTTCGATAATATATGTTTAGCTATCAATAATTTGGATTTATCATGGGACGGTTCTGCTTCAAATAATGCTATTTCCAAATTTAATAAATTCAAATCTGAAAGTAAAGGCGGTAGCGGAAGAAAGGCAATTATGTTACAGCATATAAAGTTTTTGTATTCAAACGTTTCAAATGATTATGAAAAAACGGAAAATACGAACAACAACTTGTCTTCATTATTTAAATAAATTTGATGAGGTGATAGTATGAAAAAACAATCATTGAATGATTTATATTACATAAAGCGAGAATTAACATCAATAATACGTGAGCTGCGAAGCATTTCAAGCGGCGTCAGAAATGATTTTAAAGGTGTTGGAAGCGATAGGTGCGCAAGCTGTATTGATAGTGTAATTAACAATTGTTGTAAATTACAAAAAACTCTGAATAATCTTGATACAAATGCGGTGACAGAACAATTTGCTAATTCGCATAAATAGGGAGTTGTTGATATAATGTCAGAAATAAAAGTAAATACAACTGCTATGAGACAATATGCCAATCGTTTGGGCTCTGTTTGCAGCAGGCTCACCAAATTGAATAGAAGAATGAACAATCTTTATAAAAATTCAGGTTTGATAGGATTGCGCAACATAATAAATGCCAGTATTATATTGGATTGTAAGAGCAGACTCTTTAAGGCACAAAATTATTTAAATGAAACCGCAAGGGAATTTGAACTTGTTGAGGCAAATTTAAGTAATCAAAATCCGATGAATTTCGATTTGAATAAAGCCTATATTCATGATATAATTAGTAATATAAAAGATAAAAATTTTGGCCGTTTATTATTGATAAAAGAATTACAAAAATGTTTCAGAGAAAATTCAAAACCGGTGGTTATGGGAAAAGCTGCAAGTATCTGGGATGATTTGATAAACGGCGATATAAGTGAAAATATATCAGGCGCTGTTCATTCTAAAGGAAATGATGATAAATTCAGGAAGCTTCTTGTTGGAGCATTGGGAGCTTCTGTTACAACAAACAGTGGCTATGAATATGATGATGCTTTCAATGAAAAGCTTAAAGATATATTGTCAAACAAAAATATTAATTTTCCGGAACAAGACAAAAAGGATCATTACCAAAAAAATAAAGATGAAAGCTTTTATAAAAAGAATGGTACAATTCTTGATGCGGAGGCTGAAGCAAAAGCCGAAGGCAGTGTTCTTGACGGAAAGGTTTCCGGAGATTCTAAGTATGCCGAAGGTTCTTTGGAAGGTAAGGTATTGACCGGTGAAGCACATGCAAGCGCTGCTGCCGGATTGTATGTATATGAAAAGGATAAGGACGGAAATACAAAACGTATTTTCTCACCCGGAGTAAACGCCGAGGTAGGAGCAAGTGCATCTGTATTAGAAGGTAGCGCAGAAGGACGTATTGGCCTTGGAAAAGACAAAAATGCACTTGGAGTGTATGGAGGTGCTGAGGCAAAGGTGCTCACTGCTGAGGCAAAGGCAAAGGTTGCCGTAAACAGAAAAGAAGTATTTGCCGGCGCAAGTGCTGAAGCGGATGTTGCAAAAGTGAGTGCACACGGAGGAGTTTCGGTTTTAGGAACTGATGTTGGTGTTTCAGGTAGTGTGAAATTCGGTATCGGTGCTCATGCTAATGTAGGATATACAGATGGTAAGGTCAAGGTTGATGTCGGAGCTGCACTTGGCTTAGGTGCTGATGTTGGTTTTGAAGTTGATGTCAGCGGCACGGTTAAGGGTATTTCAAACGGCGTCAAAGCGGTTTGCAAAGGAGCAAGATCCGCATGGAATAGCTTTTTTTAATAATGGAGGTATATAATGAATAGTAAATTACCGATTATTCTTTTTGTTGTTGCAGTATTTTTGATTGTTGTAATAATTATAGTTGCTGCACATAAAAAAGAAAATAATGCTCATGCCGATAATCAAAAGTCAGGAGTAGCAGTAATTGTAGGATATGATAGTGAATCAACGAGCAGAGATGTTAGATTTTCAGTAAGGGTTATTGACTCAGGAGACGAAAATACATATAATTTAAAAGGCGTATATAATGTAAAAAAACCGGATGGCTCGTTGGATGAAGGATATCCGCATTTTTCTATCGGCGATGAGGTGAAGGTTACTTATTCAAAAAAGAAAACTTTTGGAATTGAAATGTTAGATGTACGAATAGATCGTAGTCAATACGATTATCCAAATAAATAATTATAGTTAGGAGTTATTATTATGTTTGAGGGAATGTTACCAATAGGTTCAGTTGTCCTTTTAAAAGACAGCGAAAAAAGAGTTATGATTATCGGTGTTTTGCAAAAGCAAATTGATAAAGATTCTGAAAAAATATGGGATTATTCTGCTGTTTTATATCCTGAGGGTGCAATGGGACCTGATAAAATGTTCTTGTTCGACAGTTCACAAATTGATAAGGTCTATGCTGTTGGATATCAGGATGAAGAACAATTTGAGTTCAAGGTGAAAATTGATGAAATCAGAAAGCAATTAATCGGTGAAGATTAATTGCTTTGAGGGACAGATATGGCTTATATAAGGATTAAGACTGAAAAGTTATCGTCAACAGTAAATACTATTGATAATAATCTTAGAAGCATAAAAAATAAAATGAGAGAAGCAAACGCACAAGTGAGCAATATGAGCTCTTCTTGGTCTGGCGTGGATTATAGCAGATTTTCATCAAAATGGAACGAAATGAATAACTCAAATGCCGCATATAATAAGATTATAAACGGTTTGAAATCATATTCGGACTATTTGAAATATGCCAAATCAAAATATACAACAGCGCAAAATAACGCGATAGCTAGGGCTAATAGTCTGCCAAGATAGTAAATAGGAGAAAATATATGAATAAGAATCGTTATTATGACCCTTTTGAATTTGTTAATTATAACAATTTAGACAACAGTAAAGTGAATATTCCGCAAAGCACTGTTACTGCACCTACCGAGTCTGTTAAAAGCTCTTCTGCGAAACGTGTTTACCTTATTAAAAAAAATAACGGCGAAAAGATAGTAATTAACAAGCCGTCTTTTGTCATTGGTAAGGGAAACGGCTGCGATTATGTTATAACAGGTAATAGCGCAATCAGCAGAAAACACGCTGAATTAAGAATCGAAAAAGGCTCAGTTTATATTGTTGATAAAAAATCAACTAATAAGACTTATATTAACGGAAATGTGATACAGCCGGAAATAATGACAAAAATTAATAATGGTGATAATATTAAAGCGGCGAATGAAGAGTTTTTGCTGTCAATAGAATAAAAAATAGGAAGAGTTTTACCCTTCCTATTTTTTTCATTCTCCCGTTCGTCTTGCAAATTGTGTTTATATATGTTACACTTACTATGAGTTAACACCTACTATTCAGTGTGACACTTACTATGTAGTGTAGCACTTACTATTTAGTGTGACACTGCCGACTGAATAATTGACAACATAACAATGAAAAGAGGTAAATTTATGATTTGTAAAAATTGTTCAACTAATTATGATGACAATGCCCCTTACTGCCCATACTGCGGCGCACCTAATGATATGGCTCATGGCAGTCAACAAAGCCAAAATGAATATTATAACCCAAATGCACAGCAGGGCGGTCAATATTATTACAACGGTCAGCCGAATACGCAGCAACCTAATTATCAATATCAGCAGCAGGATATGAATTACAATCCTCAGCAGATGAATACTGAGCCTACTAAGGAAAAGATTGTAGCAGGTTTGCTTGCAATATTAATTGGCACTTTAGGTATTCATAAATTTTATCTCGGATATACTAAAAGCGGCATTATTATGCTTCTTGTATCACTTCTTACTTTTGGAATCGGCGCACCCGTTATGGCTGTAATTTCGCTTATTGAGGGCATACTTTATTTAACAAAGTCAGACGCAGAATTTTATCAAACCTATGTTCAAAACAAGAAGGAATGGTTTTAAAATATGGTTTTGAAAAGCAAAAACAAAAAGAAAATTGCAATAAGTGCCGTTTTAATTGCGATTGTTGCGGCGGCTTTAATTTGCATTTATCACTTTTTCTTTTCAACTGCGGCAATTAAAGGTGAAAAGCTTATGGGCGAATACCCCTCGCCAAATTCAGCTTATACCGTTGAAATTTATCAAAATGACGGCGGCGCAACTACCGGTTATGCAGTTCTCGGCGTTTTGCGTAAAAAATCCGATTCCTCATACGCTCGCAATATTTATTGGGAAAATAATACCGACAGCGCAGAGGCTCAATGGCTTGACGATGATACAGTCATAATCAACGGCAGGAAAATCCAAAACGTCCTAAAGGATAAATACGATTTTAGGTATAGTAAGAATTAATTATTTTTCCTTAAATGCTTGTAATTAAACAAATTCTGTAGGGGCGACCATTGGTCGCCTGCAAATAAATTTTTTGCATAAAAATAACCGAGTAGGTCTCAGACTTACTCGGTTTCTTTTTACAATTCAATTTTATCAAGCGGGGTTATATTTAAACTTTTTAGATATTTTTTCGCTCTTTCAAGGTTTTCTTTATCATCATAAACGTTAGGATTGTGAGCGTCAAGACCGATAACAACGTCATTTTTGACTTCGCTTACAATTTGCCAAAAATCATTGTTAGGATAATTTCGCTTGTCCGTATATCCCAAAAAGTTAAATTCAAGCGGAATATCAAGCTTTTTAAGCTCATTTGCCATATATGTCATTTTTTGAATATAAAGCTTATTGTCGCCCTTGAAATTAATCAAATCGGGGTGCGCAATATATGTGAAAAGTCCGCTTTTAGCGCCGAGAATTACCTGACTTATATATTTGTCAAGCACGGCAGGCGACTTAGTAGGTGAATCTGAATATATCGCATAATCCTCATATTCATTGTCAACATAATGCTGACCTAAAATCAAATAATCGTAATCAAGACTTTTTAAAAACTCAATTTCCCTGTCAATAAGCCTCGGATAATATTCAAGCTCAAAACCAAGCTTAATATCAATTTTTCCCTTGTATTTTTCCCTAAGTTCTTTTATGCTGTCAGCGTAATTTTGTGCGTCACTCGGAAGCATTCTGAAACTGCTGACATAACCGTTTGGAAAAAGATACGGTGCATGGTCGGAAAAACCGATTAAATCATATCCGTTTTCAATCGCTTTGATTACATATTCCTCGTCAGTGCCTTTTGCGTGGTGGCAACGGTACGTATGTGTGTGAAGATTAAACATTTATTTCACGCTTTCGATAAATTTGATAAAGCCTGCTTTACCCTCGTCATTGCGAGAATAAACGCCGCACTGCTCAAGAATAGAAGTGAATACGATTCCGATTTCTTTTTGCAAAATCTCCTCGCAATTGTCTGCTGTAATGTCGTACTTATCCATAATCATATCAGCCCACTGCTTGTGGCTTGCTATAGCCTCAATTGAGCCAATGTCCTTACCTGACACCATTGCATCTTTAATAAGCGCCATTTCGCCTTTAAGACGGCTTGGAAGCACTGCAAGGCCCATAACTTCGATAAGACCGATGTTTTCTCTTTTGATATGGTGATATTCAGGGTGCGGATGGTAAAATCCTAAAGGACATTCCTTAGTGGTAATATTGTTTCTTAAAACTAAGTCAAGCTCGAATTTGCCGTCCCTCATTCTTGCAATCGGGGTGATGGTGTTGTGCTTTTCACCGTTTGTTTCGGCATAAATGAATGAGTCCTCGTCTGTATATCCTCTCCAAGCGGTGAGAATTTTATCTGCAAGTTCAACAAGCTCAAGCTTATCCTCGCTTGCAATTCTTATAACGCTCATAGGCCATTTAACTATGCCTGCTTTAACGTTTTCATAGCCTCTAAATTTAACCTCTGTTTCAATTGGCGCTTTAGCCATTGCAAATTCATAGTTTCCGCCTTGGAAATGCTCGTGGGTGAGGATTGAGCCGCCAACAATAGGCAAATCTGCATTTGAGCCTACAAAGTAGTGAGGGAAAAGCTCAACAAAATCAAGAAGTTTTTCAAATGCACCTTTGTCTATTTTCATAGGTGTGTGCTCGGCATTAAATACTATGCAATGCTCGTTGTAGTATACATAAGGCGAATACTGCATAAAGAAATCGTCGCCGCCGAGTACCATAGGAATAATTCTGTGGTTTTGACGTGCGGGATGGTTAATTCGTCCTGCATAGCCCTCGTTTTCCTTGCATAAAAGGCATTTTGGGTATGATGCATTTTTCATTTTAAGCGCAGCGGCAATGGCTTTAGGGTCCTTTTCAGGCTTTGAAAGATTGATTGTAATGTCAATGTCGCCGTACTCTGTTTCAGTAATCCACTTTAAGTCATTTTTAATTCTGTATCTTCTTATGTAGTCGCTGTCTTGGCTTAATTTGTAGTAAAAATCTGTAGCCGCCTTAGGTGACTGTTCATAAAGAGAGTTGAATTTGTTGATAACATAGCTTGGCCTCGGAGTGATAAGACCCATAATTTTAGTGTCAAAAAGGTCACGGTAAACAACACTGTTCTCACAAAGTCCGTTTTCAACCGCATAATCAAGAATAACGGCTAAAATCTTTTCAAGGTCGCTTTCCTTTGCTTCACTTTCTTCGTAAGAGTCAAACTTTAAAGCCTCGCAAACTCTGTTGATTGCCCAAATTTCGTCCTCTGCTTCAAGCATTTTATTGTCAATGCCGTATTTAACAAGTGATTTTATTGCTTCAAAAATATTCATATCTATCTCTCTTTTCTGATTTTTCGTGTATATTATAATGTTTATCTAAATTATTTTCAATAATATTAAGCAAATTTTGTCAATTTTTTTTGCAAATTTATTGTGATATTTCAATTGTATTTGTTTTATTCCTATGCTATAATTTATTCGAGGTGATTTTATGGATAATCTTAATCTTTTCAGCGATAAGGCTGATAATTACGTTAAGGCTCGACCGAGCTATGCGCCTGCTTTGCTTGATAAGCTTGAAGAATACGGCTTAAAAAAAGGGAGCGCTGTTGCCGATATTGGCTCGGGTACAGGTATTTTCACCCGCCAGCTTTTAGATAAGGGAGCAAAGGTTTTTGCCGTTGAGCTGAATGATAAAATGCGCCAAAAGGCTGAGACTTCACTTGAAAAATTTAATAATTTTATAAGTGTTAATGCAAGCGCCGAGGCGACCTCTTTGGCGGATAACAGTGTCAATTTTGTCACCTGCGCTCAGTCCTTTCATTGGTTTGATAAGGAAAAATTCAAGATTGAATGTAATAGAATTTTAAAGCAAGACGGATACGTTGCGCTTATTTGGAACACGAGAGATATGAGCAGCGAAAGTGTAAAAGAACTTTCAAATTTAACAAGTAAGAATTGCCCTAAATTCGTTGGCTTTAACGGCGGCACACGAGTTAACGAAGAGATGATAAGTGAATTTTTTGACGGCAAATACGGTTATTTTGAATTTGACAATCCTCTTGAATATGACGAGAAAAAGTTTATTGAGCGTTGCCTTTCAAGTTCGTATTCACCTAAAGAGGGTGACGAAAATTATTCGCCTTATGTTGCAAACTGTAAGGAATTTTTCGAAAAATTCCAAAAAGACGGAATATATAAAATGCCTAATGTGTCAGTCCTTTATATTGGTAAGACTTAATTAAAAATCCCACAGAAGCCTATTCTGTGGGATTTTTTTATATCAAATCTTTGATTTTATATTTTTTAAACAAAATAAACGAACTCGGCTCGGATTCGTACAAAATTCCTATGTGCTCATCATCAATTCTCGTAAGGCAGGAATAGGCGAAAAAGCCTTTGTTTACCTCGGTTTCGCTGTACCAATTAATGCCTGCCACTCTGCCTTTAGCCTTGTAGAATTTGCCGACGGTAATCACACCGTTTGAACGTGTTTTGTCATTGGGATGCGAGCAAAAAACATAGTCGCCGATGCTGATTACACTCTTTTGGCATTTCGGGGCATAAAGGTCTGTTTTGCCTGCGTTTATCCACGTTTTGCCGTCATCGTAGGAGATTGACATAGGCGTTTTGCCGTATTTTTTTGTCCTGCCAAGCCCGATTATTGCGCCGCTCGGCGCTTGCACCATTTGCCATTCGTCGACATTTTCGGCATAAGGGTGACCCGCCATTCTGTGCCAATTTTCGCCGTCGTCAATTGAGTAAATTGATACAGTCTGCTTTCTGTCAACGTAAAGCGGCATGATAACTCTGCCTTTGTGAGTGGTAAGTCCTACACCCGGCGCAACGCCTAAAAATGTTCCGTCCTGCTTAATTAAAACCTGACCTGTAATGTCCTTCGGCTTGCTCCAGGTTTTGCCGTTGTCCGAGCTTCTCAAAAGATATAAATAACTTCTTTTCGGTGCCTTGAGAGGTGCACCGAATGTTGTTTTTGCCCCGGCTTCGTTAATATTTGACGGCGACTTGCCGTTTAAATGAATATTGCCGAGATAAGCCTCACCGCTATATAATTCTCCGCTTTCATAGTCAACGGTCATACCCGTATCTGTGTATCGGTGGTTTAGCACGTGACCGCTTTTGTCTATAACGTAAAATTTTCCGTCTCTGTCATAAAGAGTAGGACGCATTTCTTTATTGTAAAGCGCATAAGGCGCTTTCTTTTTGTCAAGTATGCTTCTTTTGTGAAGTCCTTTGCATTCGGGATAAAAATCAACCAAAAGCAATACGTCGCCGTTCGGAGCAATTGCCATGCAAGGGTCAATGTAAAAAGCAGAGCCGTAACACTCGTCGCTGAGCATTGTTTTTCTTGCGGGCGGTATAGCAATAATTTGAATGTCGCTCCAAGTTTCTCCGCCGTCCTCACTTCTTCTTATCGCAAGTTCAATATATCCCCAGTCAGCACCGCAACTTTGCCTGTCAATAGCAGCAATAAGCGTGTTGCCGCTTCTGATAAGGCTCGGAATACGAAACGCATTTCCGCCGTTTGAACCGTCGCTCAGCGTTGTTAATTTTTTGTCTAAAAAATCAGGATTGTTTCCGCAAAATATTACTTTTTCACCGCTCATAATTAAGACCTCTAAAATATTTTCTGAAACTATAATATCATAAGCTGAATTTTTTTGAAAGAGTATTTTATAAAACACTTGAAAATCTTTCCTTAAACAGTTACAATATAATGGAAATATTAAAGAAAAGGAGGAATTGTAATATGCTTTGGGAACTTAAAAAGATTTGGTACAGAATTTACCAGAGAGTTTTTAAGGTTGCAATGTGTTTTATGGATTGGTCCGAGCCTCAACTTCTTGAAGGCGCAGGCAGTGTTCTTAAATTGCCTGAGTTCATAAAGAGCAAAGGTGTCAACAAGGTTTTAGTCGTGACTGATAAAGGGCTTATGAGCTTAAATCTTCTTGATCCTTTATTCAAGAAACTGGAAGAAGTTGGAGTAGAGTACGTTGTTTATGACGGTGTTCAGCCTAACCCTACTATCCCTAACATTGAAGAATGTAAGGATATGTATGTTCAAAACAACTGTCAGGGCATTATAGCATTCGGCGGCGGTTCTTCAATGGACTGCGCTAAGGCAGCAGGTGCAAGGGTTGTAAAGCCTAAGCAGTCTGTTCGTGCTATGAGAGGTCAGCTTAAAGTTCATAAGGCACTTCCGCCGTTCTTCGCTGTTCCTACAACAGCAGGTACAGGTTCGGAAACAACTGTAGCAGCAGTAGTTACCGACCCTGAAACTCACGAGAAGAATGCCATTAACGATACTTGTCTCAGACCTAAGTACGCTGTACTTGACCCTGAGCTTACAGTAGGCTTGCCGCCTCATATTACTTCTACAACAGGTATGGACGCTCTCACTCACGCAGTTGAGGCTTATATCGGTAAGAGTAATACTAAGGACACAATCAGGGAAGCCGAAGAAGCTACGAAGCTTATTTTTGACAATATCGAAGAGGCATACAATAACGGCAAGGACCTTGAGGCAAGAGGTAATATGCTTAAAGGCTCATACCTTGCAGGTCGTGCATTTACTCACGCTTATGTAGGTTATGTTCACGCTATTGCTCATAATCTCGGCGGCTTATACGGCACACCTCACGGCTTGGCTAATGCAGTTATTTTACCTTATGTTCTCGATTACTATGCAGACGCAGCTTATCCTCAGCTTGCAAAGCTTGCAGATATCGTAGGCGTCGGCAAAGGACTTGACACAGCAGGCAAGGGCAAGGCATTTATTGAGGCTATCAGAACTCTTAACAAGAATATGAATATTCCTGAAAAGTTCGATTTCATCAAGGAAGAAGATTTACCTATTCTTATTGAGCGTGCTCTTAAGGAAGGTAATCCGCTTTACCCTGTACCTAAGATTATGGATAAGAAGGATTGCGAAGCAGTTATTCGCTCCTTTATGGCTTAATCTCAGTATATTTAATATACATAAAATAATAGACAGTCGATTAATTTCGGCTGTCTTTTTCTGTTTTTGTCGTTAAATTACTTGAATATATTGTAAAAATGTGCTATATTTTATGTGTATAGTTACGTTTAAACTGTCTATTTTATTTACTTGGGTGAATTATGATGAAAAAAATTACTTCTTTGATTATAGTTCTTGCTATGCTTGTGACTACTCTTTTTTGCTTTAATGTAACGTCGGCGTTTGCCGCTAATCCGACGAGCGGCACTTGCGGCAATAATGTTAAGTGGAATTTGAACACTACTACGGGTGTTCTTACTCTTACGGGCAAGGGCGCTACCATGGATTGCGGCGAAACTGCACTTAAAGGACTTGCTCCTTGGAATAAATCAAGAGAGTTGATTAAGAGTATTGTAGTAGGCGAGGGCATTACTTCACTCGGTCAACTTCTTTTCAATAAATGTACTGTTGCCGAAAGTGTTTCATTGCCGTCAACTCTTACTAAAATGAGCGATACTAAAGTTCCAAAATACGGCACATTCCGTGAGTGCACATCACTTAAGTCTGTAACAATGCCTGCCAATCTTGAAATGATTGGTCCGTATTGCTTCCTTGACTGTACTGCGCTTACTACAGTTATTTTAAATGATAAGCTTACTTCTATCGGCACTTATGCGTTTAATGGTTGTACTGCGCTTAAATCAATTAAATTTCCGGACAGCCTTACTTCAATCGGCTTGAGTGCTTTTGAAGATTGCACAGACCTTACTACCGTTACCTACGGTATGGGTATGACCGAAACAGGTAATATGGCATTCAGAAATGCAAGCGTATCTAAAATTAATTTTTCATCAAGTATTTCCCAGGTATCACCGTGGAGCTTCTATGGCTGTAACTTTGTTAAACTTGAAATTCCCGAAACCGTAACAAAAATTAATATTCGTGGTTTTGCAAACTGTACCGCTTTGCAGGAGGTTACGGTTCATAATCCCAACTGCGTATTTGACGGTATCGGTCAAGCCGATGCAAGCGGCGGTAAAGACCCTTTCAACGGCTCTCAGCAAAGCCTTGTTGTTAAGGGGCACTCAAATTCAACTGCCCAAGCCTATGCTAAAGCAAAGGGCTATAAATTTGTAAGTATTGATGCGTGCGACCACGCTTCTACTCATGAGGTTATTACTCTTGAACCGACATGTACCCAAAAAGGTACTACTACCCAGGTGTGCGACAACTGCGGTTTCGTAGTGTCCAAAGCAGAACTTCCTGCAAAAGGACACACTTATGAAACTGTTGAAACAGAGGATAATACCGCTGTCGACGGGCATAAATATGAATATCAAAAATGCTCTGTATGCAACAATGAAAATACCGTTATTACTCACGTGGCATTTGTTGACGGCTACTATGATTATGAGTGTACCGCCACTTGCACAATGCCGGGCATTGAAAAGAAAACCTGTAAGGTTAACGGTTGCGGCAAGGTTGAACGAAATCCTGTTGTAAAGGCAGGACATAAGATTGAAAATCCAACCGTAACCAAAGCGGCGACCTGTACCGAAGCAGGCGAGGAAAAGGGTAAGTGCTCTGTTTGCGGGAAGGAGGTAACGCAAACCGTTCCCGCTCTCGGTCATACTTTTTCAGATGTAACCGAAACACTTGATAATACAAAAGTTGACGGTCATACTTATGTTGTGAAAACCTGTACCGTATGCAATCAAAAGGAGTCTACTCCTACCCATGTTGCGTGGGTTGAGGGTCAGTATACTTCAACTGTTGTTACCAAGCCGAGCTGCACAATTAACGGACTTCAAATCGACACCTGCAAAATCTGTAAAGAAGTTAGAAACGTAACTCTTCCTGCTAACGGCGAACACGTTTGGGAGGAAACAAGCAGGACTGCCCCTACCTGCACCGCAGCAGGTAAAATTTATTATAAATGTAAAAACTGTAATCTTACCAAGAGTGAAAATATTGAGGCTTTAGGCCATGATAATGTTCAGCAATCTGTTGTTGAGCCTACTTGCACCACAGTCGGATATACTACATATAAATGCTCACGTTGCGGCGCAACATCTAAGGTAGAAAGTAAGGCATTGGGCCATACGCCTGCAGAGAACAGTTATGTTGTAACCACCGAGCCGACATGCACCACGGCGGGTGCGGCTAATGCTACTTGTGCAAGGTGCGGTGAGAAATATGATGTTGTGCTTGAGGCGCTCGGTCACGATTATGTCGATAATGATACACCAGTTAAGGAACATCCCGGTCATGTTTACAGAATGACTGCGTGCTCACGTTGCAAAAACGTTAAATCTCAGGGCTTTGTTCATACAGAATGGATAGAGGGCGAGTATACAACACAAACACTTATTCAAGGCAGTTGTACCGTTTCTGCAAGGTATCAGGATACCTGCACTTACTGTAATGAAAAGAGAATACGTACCGTTGAGGCAACGGGTAATCATACTTATTCTTACACTAAATATGACGCAACTTCTGACAGGCTTGTTTATACTTGTTCGGTTTGCGGCACTGAAAATAAGGTTGCACCGTCGATTGTTAATGCTGCATTTATCAGGTTTGTAAACAGTAAAACCGCAGACGTTGCAACAGGCTATCTTTATGACCTTACAAATGACGGTGTGATTAATGCCAAGGACTATGCAGTTCTTAATAAGGTGGTTAAGTCGTCAAAATCAAAGACGAAAAACTGATAATTCAAACAGATTTTACCGACAGAGTTTATACTTTGTCGGTATTTTTTTGGAATTTTTTGTGTTTGTAACTATTTTTTAATAATATATTTTAATATTAATATTTACTTTACGTTAATTTTATATTATTATATAAAAGAAGAAAAACGACTCTTTTAATCGGAGGTATAAAAATGAGCATTGCTTATAAAAGAATTTTACTTAAACTCAGCGGCGAAGTGCTTGCAGGCGAAAAGAAAACCGGTATTGATAATGATACTGTAGTTACTATTTGCAAATCTGTTAAGAAGATTGCCGATATGGGCGTCGAGGTCGGCATTGTTGTCGGCGGCGGCAATTTTTGGCGTGGCAGAACGAGCGAGCATATGGACAGAACAAGGGCTGACCATATCGGTATGCTTGCAACCGCTATGAACTCACTTGCACTTTGCGACGCACTTGAACAACTCGGTGCAGACGTCAGAGTTCAAACGGCAATTGAAATGCGCCAAATCGCCGAGCCTTATATCCGTAACAAGGCAATACGTCATTTCCAAAAAGGCAGAATTGTTATTTTCGGCTGCGGTACCGGTTCACCGTTCTTTTCAACAGATACTGCCGCTGCTTTGCGTGCGGTTGAAATTAATGCCGATGTCCTTCTTAAGGCTACAAATGTTGACGGCGTTTATGATAAAGACCCTAATAAATTTGACGACGCAGTTAAGTTTGATAATGTAACATTTAAAGAGGTTCTTGCAAAGGATATCAAAGTTATGGATTCAACTGCATTTTCACTTTGTAAGGACAACGATTTGTCAATCCTTGTATTTGACCTTACAGACCCTGAAAATATCGTTAAGGCTGTATCGGGCGAGGCAATCGGAACACTCGTTCAAAACTAAATTTAATCGGACTTTTTAAAACCGTAGGGGCGAACATTGTTCGCCCGAAAAAAACAATAACATTTACTATAGAGAGGTATTCACAATGGAAGCTGTATTTGCTAAAACTAAAGAAAAAATGGATAAGTGCTTAACTTCACTTGAAAGAGATTTTGCCGCAATCAGAGCCGGCAGAGCTAACCCTGCCGTACTTGACAAGGTTATGGTTGACTATTACGGAGTTCCTACTCCTATTAACCAAATGGCAGCTGTAAGTGTACCTGAGGCAAGGCTTCTTGTTGTTCAGCCATGGGACGCATCAACACTTAGAGAAATTGAAAAGGCTATCAATACCGCTGATATCGGTATCAACCCTCAAAATGACGGTAAGGTAATCAGACTTTCATTTCCTCAGCTTACAGAGGAACACAGAAAGAATCTTCAAAAGGATATTTCCAAGAGAGGCGAGGAAGCAAAGGTAGCTATTCGTAACGTTCGCCGTGATGCTATGGACGATATCAAAAAGCTTAAAAAAGATAACGAAATCACAGAGGATGAGCAAAAGGACGGAGAAAAGAAACTCCAGGATATCACCGATGATTTTGTAAAGCAGGCTGATTCTATCACGAAGAAGAAAGAAGAAGAAATCCTTTCAATATAGCTTAGACTTTTTAGTAGGGGCTGCCTGATTGCAGCTCCTTGTTTGCTTTTTATTTAGGAGGAAATTATGGCTCTTTTCGGCAAAAAAAATAACGATAATAACGTTCAATTTGAAATACTCCCTAAAAATATCGGCATAATTATGGACGGCAACGGCAGATGGGCTAAAAAAAGAGCTTTGCCGAGGAGCGCAGGCCATAAGGCAGGTGCCGAGGTCTTTCGCACAATCAGTAAGGAATGCGGCAGGCTTGGCTTGGAAAGCGCAACCTTTTATGCTTTTTCAACGGAGAATTGGAAGAGACCTAAGGAAGAAGTCGACGCTATTATGAGGCTTTTTAAGGATTATCTTCTTGAGGCTAAAAGTGATATCACCGCCGCAGGCGATATGAAAATGAAGTTTATCGGCGAACGTGACGGTATGAGTAAGGAACTTCTTGAACTTATGGACGAAGCTGAGGAAGATACAAGCGAGAATTGCGGAACGACAATTTATCTTGCAGTCAATTACGGAGGCAGGCTTGAAATTTGCGATGCGGTAAATAAGCTTATAGCTGAAGGTAAAACAAATATTACAGAAAAGGATATAAGCGATAACATTTTTACTCCCCCTGAATGTGACTTGATTATTCGTCCGTCAGGTGAACAGCGTCTTTCAAACTTTATGCTTTGGCAGGCGGCTTACAGTGAATTTTGGTACAGCGATGTGCTTTGGCCTGATTTCAAAATTGATGACCTTCACCAAGCGCTTCGTGATTTTGAAAGAAGAAACCGTCGATTCGGCGGATAAATTGTATGGCATAACTTGCTTTTGCCGAGATTGAATCATTAACCATAGGGGCGAACATTGTTTGCCTTAATAAAATAAACAAAGGAAAAAATATCTATGAAACAAAGACTTATTACTGCTGCATGCCTTTTGGCAGTTCTTGCAGTTGTTGTTTGGCAAATAAATACACCCGTTTTGCTTATTGCCGTTGCTTTTCTTTCGGCTGTTGCAAGCGGTGAAATAATGAAATGCGCTAAGGTTGAAAATACTTTTATAAGGGTTGTAGGCATAATCTTTTCAGCCTGCTTCCAGCTTTTTGCAAGCGCAAAAGTGCTTGAGCCTTGGGTAAGCGCTTCAATATGGGGCAAGGTTATTGACGCTGTTCCTAATATCGTTTATATCATCATTTTGTGCCTTGTATTTTTCCTTGCAATGCTCAAGGATTACGCTTATACAACCTTTGAGGATGTGAGCGTATCAATTTTTGCAAGCGTTGCAGTTCCTTTCGGCTTTTCAATTTTTATCAGACTTCGTGATATGTATGTTGACGAGCAGTTTGGTATTTATCTTATTTTCTATGCGCTTATTTGTGCCCTTGCTACAGATACGGGTGCTCAGCTAATGGGTATGGCATTCGGCAAGCATAAAATGGCACCGAATATTTCCCCTAAAAAAACTGTTGAGGGTGCTTTCGGCGGCTTGATTTTCAGTATGGTATTAAACGCAGTCGCACTTACTCTTTATAATAAATTAGCAGTTAATGTTATCCCTCAAAATATGGCAACGCTTCTTCTTGCAATGGTACTTCCAACCTCATTTATGGGTATGATGGGTGACCTTTCCGCTTCTGTTTTAAAGCGTAATTTTGAAGTTAAGGATTTCGGAAAAATCTTTCCGGGGCACGGCGGAGTAATGGATCGAATGGACTCTTCTCTTTTCACTCTCCCCGTTACATACGCAATTGCTCTTATTGCAAGTAAAATATTTTAAGATTTTATTTAATTGTTTATTGAAAGGTGATACCTTATGAAAAAAATATCTCTTTTAGGCTCAACGGGTTCTATCGGAACGCAAAGCCTTGATGTGTGCGAAATGCACGGCTACGACGTTAAATGCTTAACGGCTAATTCAAGAGTTGATATTATGGAAGAGCAGGTTCGTAAGTTCAAGCCGGATATGGTTTGTATGATGAGTGAAGCTGCCGCTAAAAAATTAAAAAGTAAAATCAGCGATACAAATACTAAAGTTGTGTGCGGTATGGACGGGCTTATCGAATGTGCAACTTACGATAAAGCCGATACCGTTTTAAATTCCGTTGTCGGAATGGTTGGCTTGCAACCGACTCTTGAGGCAATTAAGGCTAAGAAAACACTTGCCCTTGCAAATAAGGAAACGCTTGTTGCAGGCGGTCACCTCGTTACTAATTTGGCTAAGGAAAACGGCGTTCAAATTCTTCCTGTTGACAGCGAACATTCCGCAATTTTCCAGTCAATGCAGGGTATGCCTAATAAAAAAGCAATTAAAAAAATTATCCTTACAGCGTCGGGAGGTCCGTTTTTCGGCAAAACTCTTGACGAACTTGAAAATGTAACTGCTAAGGATGCACTTAAGCACCCTAATTGGGATATGGGCGCAAAAATAACCATTGATTCCGCTACTATGATGAATAAAGGCTTGGAATTTATAGAAGCAAAATGGCTTTTTGATATGCCTAATGAGGATATCGAAATTGTTGTTCACAGAGAAAGTGTTGTTCATTCCGCAATTGTTTATCAGGATAATTCAATGATTGCCCAGCTTGGTGTTCCGGATATGAGAATCCCTATTCAGTATGCGCTGACTTATCCCGAACGTGAGCCAAGCCCTGTTAAAGAGCTTTCGCTTACGGATTACGGAAAACTTACATTCTTTGAACCGGATTATGATACTTTTAAATGTATCAATGTTTGCAAAGAAGCTATTGAACTCGGTGGGCTTCATCCTGCCGCTGCAAACGGCGCAAACGAAGAAAGCGTAAGACTTTTCTTAAACGGTAAAATTAAATTTACAGATATTGCATATCTTAATAATGAGGCAATGAAAAATGCCCCTGAAAAAGAAAACTTTACTCTTGATGATGTCCTTGAAGCAGACAGGGCTGCAAGAGATTATGTAATTGAGGCGGTTAAGTGAATATAACTTCTATTTGGAACAGTGTTTACCCGGTGCTTGTGGCAATTCTCTTTTTTGAACTTATAATAGTAATTCACGAGTGGGGTCATTTTACGGCGGCAAGGCTTATGAAAATTAAAGTTAATGAGTTTTCTGTCGGAATGGGACCTAAGCTTTTGCAGCATAAGGGTAAAAAAACAACATATACTTTAAGGCTTATCCTTTTTGGCGGCTATTGCTCAATGGAGGGCGAGGATAAGGAAAGCGACGATGAAAATGCTTTTGTCAATAAAAAGGTTTGGCAAAGAATTTACGTCGTTATCGCAGGTGCATTGATGAACCTTGTTTTGGGCCTTGTAATTGTTCTTATTCTTGTTTGCTCGCAAAACCTTGTCGGCACTACCGAGGTCGCTAAGTTTGACAATAATGCAGTCAGCCAGTCTTACGGCTTGCAGGTGGGCGATAAAATCAAAAGCATTGACGGTATGCGTGTTTATACCACAAATGACGTAACTACAGGCTTTTCAAGATGTTCTAATGAAAATGTCAATCTTGTTGTTGAGCGTGACGGCAAGGATGTAAAGCTTAAAGTTAAATTTAATACAGAGGATTATGAGGGCCATACTTATACAGTTATGGATTTTTGGCTCAGGGGTGTTAAAAAAACTCCTGCAAATGTTATTTCCCAAACAGGTAAGGAATTTGTTTCTTATGCCAGAATGGTATTTTTATCCCTTCACGATTTGCTTGTCGGTCGCTACGGCATATCCGATATGAGCGGTCCGGTCGGTGCGGTCAGTGTTGTTTCAACTGCTGTTAAAACCTCAATGTATTCAATGCTCAGAATAATGGCTCTTTTGACTGTAAATGTAGGTCTTTTCAATTTATTCCCTATTCCTGCGCTTGACGGCTGGCGCTTGTTTGTGCTTTTGGCAGAGGGAATAACGAGGAAAAAGCTTCCGCAAAAGGCGGAGTATTTAATCAATGCTGTCGGTCTTGCGGCACTTCTTTTATTGATGTGCTTTGTAACCTTCAGCGATATAACAAAATTGTTTTAAACTTAAATTCAGGTGACTGTTATGGAAAGAAGAAAAAGTAAAAAAATAAAGCTTGGCAATACCTTTATCGGCGGTGACAGCCCCATTCTTGTTCAAAGTATGCTCAATATCCCCGCAAGTAATATTGACGGTTCCGTGGAGCAGGCTAAGGAACTTGCAGCAGCAGGCTGTCAGGTTATCCGTTTTGCAATTCCCAATGAGGACGCATTAAATCTTATTGAACCTATTAAGAAAGCTGTGGACGTTCCTTTGGTAGCCGATATCCATTTTGATTATAAGCTTGCACTCGGTGCGGCTGAAAGAGGAATTGATAAAATCAGAATTAATCCCGGCAATATCGGTGATGATTCACGTGTTAAGGCAGTTGCCGATATTTGCAAGCAGAAAAATATTCCTATTCGTATCGGCGTCAATTCAGGCTCGCTTGAAAAGCATATTCTTGCAAAATACGGATCGCCTACACCTGAGGCTATGGTTGAATCTGCGCTTTATCACGCTAATCTTCTTGAAAAATTCGATTTTGACGATATCGTGATTTCTATTAAGTCTTCTAATGTTGAAACTATGATTAAGTCGTATGAACTTGCGGCGCAAAAGTGCGATTATCCGCTTCATCTCGGTGTTACGGAAGCAGGTACCGAAAGAATGGGAATTATCAAATCTGCTATCGGTATAGGCTCGCTTCTTACTCACGGTATCGGCGATACAATTCGTGTAAGCCTTACCGACGCACCTGTTAAAGAGGTGTTTGCCGCATTTGATATCTTAAAGGCAATCGGTCTTAAAAATGACAGCCCTTATCTTATTTCCTGCCCGACTTGCGGCAGAACTAAGATTGACCTTGTCGGCCTTGCAAAGCAGGTTGAGGAGAAATTAAAGGACTGCAAAAAACCGATTAAGGTTGCCGTTATGGGCTGTATTGTTAATGGACCCGGTGAGGCAAAGGAAGCCGATATCGGAATTGCAGGCGGCGACGGATGCGGACTTATCTTTAAAAAAGGCGAAATTCTCCGCAAGGTTGATGAAAAAGATTTACTCGATGAGTTAATGAAGGAAATTGATAAATTATAATGAATAGATTTGCAGACTATTTTTCAAATTACGTTAATGACGATACAATTACATATATAGGAAACGGTGATATTACTTCCTTTACCGTGTCACGTCAAGACAGGGAGCTTGCAGTCGGTCTTAATTTGGAAAGCTTTATTGATTACGGCATTGTTGAAAATTCTCAAAACCAAATTGCAAGGGCAATGGAACTGAAAAAAGTTCATATCAACCCACGTTTTCCAAAAAGTGAGTTTTCGCTTGATAATATCGAAAGAATACTTGAATATGTTAGGCACGAATCTCCTGCGGCTAACGGATTTTTTGACGGCTGTGAGGCGGAGCTTGAGGACAGAACGCTTACCCTTTGCCTCAAAAAAGGCGGCAAGGATGTGCTTGAATCGCAAAAGGTTGACCGTGCGATTGCAAATAAGATTTATGAACTTTTCGATTTGGATTTTGTTGTTATTTTTCTTGAAGTTCAGGCTTTTGATATCGAAAAGGCAGTGCAAAAGGCTGTTGAGGAAAGGCGAGCAGAGGAGCAGCATAAAAAGGAAGAGGAAGAAAAAAACGTCAACCACGAGCTTTGGGACGAACTTCCTGTTTTTAAAGATACACTTAAAAAAATATACGGCAAGGCAATTCACGAAAAGCCGAAGAATATTGCCGATGTTTCAACCGAGGACGGCTATATAACCGTTTGGGGTGATGTGCTTAAAACAGAGGTACGTGAAACAAAGAGGGGAACAAGCAAGATTTTCGATTTTGATATATCTGATTACACCTCCTCAATTACAGTTAAAATGTTTGATGATAAGCGTGTTATTGACCCACTTGTTGATAAAATAAACGAGGCAGGCACTCTTGTCATTTCCGGCGGATATCAGTTTGATACATTTTCAAATCAATATGTTCTTCGCCCTTACGCAATTGCGAGCATTAAAAAGGCTGAGAAAACAGATGATGAGCCTGAAAAAAGAATTGAACTGCATATGCATACCTCGCTATCTGAGATGGACGCCATTTCATCTCCGACGGCTCTTGTTAAGCAAGCTATTAAATGGGGGCATGAGGCTGTGGCTATAACTGACCACGGCGTAGTTCAGGCGCTTCCTGAGGCTTATGCCGCTTCCGGCAAGGGCAGTAAAATTAAACTTATTTTAGGTATGGAGGGATATCTTGTTGATGACGAAAAATATCCCGACTTCCTTAATATGAAAACAAATCAATATGAACGCTATCATATTATCTTCCTTGTTAAAGAGGATACTTCTATGGATGAATCTATCCCTAAGGAAGAAAGAAAATACGGCAGAAAAAATCTTTACGAAATGATTTCTGCATCCAATGTTAAATATTTCAAAAAACGTCCGCTTATTCCCAAATCTCTTTTGAGAAAGAAAAGAGACTGCATTATTGTTGGCTCTGCATGCGAGCAGGGTGAGGTTTATCAGGCAATTTTAGATGATGTAGACGAGGACAAGCTTGAGGAAATCGCATCTTTTTACGACTATCTTGAAATTCAGCCAAACGGTAATAACGCTTTTATGCTCAGAACGAGCGATCAGGAATACGTTACTAATAAGCGTGGCGAGGAAAAGAAAAATCGCTATTGGAGAGTAAACAGCGAAGAAGATTTAATAAATATTAATAAGAAAATTATTGCTTTGGGCGATAAACTCGGTAAGCTTGTTGTTGCTACGGGTGACGTTCATTTCTTGAGCGAACACGACGCAAAATTCCGTGCAATCATTATGGCTTCAAAGGGTTTTGACGATGCGGATAATCAACCCCCGCTTTATTTTAAAACCACACGTGAAATGCTTGATGATTTCGCTTGGGCAGGGGACAGAGCAAGAGAATTTGTTATCGATAATCCTAAAAAAATTGCCGACAGCATTATGGATAATATTCCGCCTATTCCTCCTGGAACGTTTCAGCCGCATATCGACGGTGCTAATGAGGAACTTACGGAAAAATGCTGGAATATGGCTAAGGATTTGTACGGCGACCCTGTTCCCGAATATGTTGCAAACAGGCTTCAGCGTGAACTTGATTCAATCATAGGTCACGGTTTCGGAGTACTTTATGTTATCGCAAAGCGTCTTGTTGAGGAAAGCGAAAGAAACGGCTACTTGGTCGGTTCAAGAGGTTCTGTCGGCTCGTCGCTTGCTGCTCACTTCGGCGGTATATCAGAGGTTAATCCGCTTGCCCCCCATTATTATTGCAAAAAATGTAAGCACAGCGAATTTTTCTTAAACGGCGAATACGGTTCGGGTTTTGACCTCCCTTCCAAGAATTGCCCTAATTGCGGCACTCCTATGAAGCGTGACGGCCACGAAATTCCGTTTGAAACCTTCCTTGGCTTTGACGGCGATAAGGAACCTGATATTGACCTTAACTTCTCCGGCGAGTATCAGTCCCGTTCTCACAGATTTACAGAGGAACTTTTCGGTAAGGAATATGTGTTCAAAGCAGGTACTATGGCAACAGTTGCCGATAAAACCGCTTATGGCTACGTTATGAAATATCTTGACGAGCGTGGTATTCAAAACGTTACTCCGAGAGCCGAGATTGACAGATTGACGGTCGGCTGTACGGGCATTAAGCGAACAACGGGTCAGCACCCGGGCGGTATGGTTGTTGTTCCCGATAAATACACCGTTGAGGATTTCACTCCTATTCAGTATCCGTCAAATGACGAATCTAAGGGTACATACACAACCCACTTTGACTTTAAAAACTCACTTCATGATACACTTTTGAAGCTTGACGAGCTTGGGCACGATAATCCTACTCTTTATAAATATCTTGAAGATTCAACGGGTATTCCCGTTATGGATGTTGATTTGTCAGATCCTCTTTTGTATCAGCTTATCACATCTACCGAGCCTATCGGTGTTTCGCCTGAGGATATAGATTGCCAAACAGGTACTCTTGCAATTCCTGAAATGGGTACGCCGTTTGTTATCGGTATGCTTCTTGAGGCTCAGCCTAAAACATTTGCCGACCTTTTGCAGATTTCGGGTCTTTCCCACGGCACAGACGTTTGGCTCGGTAATGCTCAGGAGCTTATTCAAAACGGTACGTGCACGATTTCCGAAGTTATAGGATGCCGTGACGATATTATGACCTATCTTCTCCATAAGGCTGAAAAGTATGAAAGAGAAACAGGCAAGGAATCACCGCTTAAAAAGAAGGATTGCTTTAAGATTATGGAATATACCCGTAAGGGTAAAGCGCCTAAGGAACTTCCGCCTTATGAGGAGGCAATGAAGACGGTAGGCGTTGAACAGTGGTATATTGATTCCTGCTATAAGATTAAATATATGTTCCCTAAGGCTCATGCTGCGGCTTACGTTATTGCTGCTTTGCGCCTTGCATGGTATAAAATACATAAGCCAATCCATTTCTATTCCGCTTACTTTACGGTTCGTGGCGGTGCTATTGATGCTGTTGCGGCAGTTCAGGGTAAGGCGGCTGTTAAAAAGAAAATGGAGGAGATTAAGCTTAAGGGAAACGATAAAACCGCAAAAGACGAGAGTACATATATCGTTCTTCAAATCGTTATTGAAATGCTTGCAAGAGGTATTGAATTTTTACCTGTCGATATTTATAAATCAGATGCAAGAATTTACAAGATTGAGGATGGAAAAATCAGGCTTCCATTCGGTGCGGTTGACGGTATAGGTGAAAATGCGGCTGTCTCTCTTGCAAAAGCACGTGAGGACGGTGGTGGTGACTTCTTGTCCTATGACGATTTAATGGCAAGAGCAGGTGTCGGCAAGAGTGTTTGCGAGGCGCTCAAAAATGCAGGTGCGCTCGGCGATATGCCGGAATCTAACCAAATTTCGCTTTTTTAATCCGTAATTTAATGTAATAAATATAAATATTTATTAATTTATCTTGACATTGACGTTGTAGTATGTTAGCATATTAACACTCTACTACGCTAAAGTGACAGGAGATTTATTGTTATGAAAAGATATTCAAAGCTTATTCCGCAGGGAACGAGAGATTTATTATTTGAGGAATGTGACGATAGAAGAAATGTTGAAGCTGTCCTTTCAGCTTTGTTTAAGGAACATAAATACCGCAAGGTTATGACTCCGACTGTTGAATTTTACGATGTTTTTGCTGAAAATGACCTTGGTATTGAGGCTGAAGAAATGTATAAACTGTCTGATTCTCAAGGCAGAACAACCGTTCTTCGCCCTGATAATACAGCACCGATTGCACGTCTTGTTGCAACCCGCCTTTCTAAAGAGGATTTTCCCGTAAGGCTTTATTATAATCAGAATGTTTATGTTCGCAATAAGAGCCTTGCCGGCAGAACGGACGAAACGGAGCAAAGCGGTATTGAGCTTATCGGCGACGGCAGTATTGATGCTGATATTGAAGTTATTTCTATGGCTTATGAGGCACTTAAGAGAAATAATGTTTCCTCATTTAAACTTGAACTTTGCCATGCGGGATTTTTTAAATCAATTCTTAATAAAATGAATATAACTTCAACTCAAAAGGCTGATATCTGCAAACTTATTGAGGGCAAAAATTATGCCGCTTTGGGTGATATGCTTGCTCAATTTGATGACAGCCGTGAGGCAGATGTTATTAAAAAGCTACCACGTCTTTTCGGCGACGTAAGTGTTATAGACGAAGCAAAGAAACTTTATAGTGATGAAAAATCAAACGAAGCACTTGATTATTTAAGAAACGTTTATGAAAAGCTTTGCGATATGGGGCTTGGCGATAATATCACCATTGACCTCGGTCTTGTAAACAGAAGTAATTATTATACAGGCGTTATTTTTCGTGGCTATGCGGAGGGTAGCGGTCTTACCATCGTTTCAGGCGGCAGATATGATAACCTTATTGGCGAGTTTGGGCTTGACGCTCCGGCTGTCGGCTTCGGCGTTAATGTTAATGCGCTTTGCGACGTTATGCGAGAGGAAATTAATGTTGACAGACCTATTCGTATAGCGTTGACTAAAGGCAGGCTTGAAAAATCATCAATCTCACTTTTCAAAAAAATGGGGCTTGATACAAGCGAACTTGAAAATAAAGGCAGACGCCTTATTCTTCCTGTCGGAGATTTTGAGGCAGTGCTTTCAAAAGCGCCTGACGTTATAACTTATGTTGAACACGGCGTTTGCGATATCGGCATTGTCGGCAAGGATACTATTGTTGAACACGGCAATTCGTTTTATGAAGTTATTGACCTTAATATCGGCAAGTGCCGTTTTGCTCTTGCGTGCCCTAATGGGACGGATTTCTTTTCGGGCCATCGCAGAAAAGTTGTTGCAAGTAAATATCCTAAGGTTGCAAAGTCATATTTTCAGTCAAAGGGTATGGATGTTGATATTATCAAAATTGAGGGCAGTGTTGAGCTTGCTCCGCTTTTGGGACTTGCAGACGGAATTGTAGATATAGTTGAAACCGGTTCAACTCTTAAGGAAAACGGGCTTGAGGTTGTTGATACAATTATGCCGATTTCCGCAAGGGTTATAGTCAATATGGCTTCTATGAAACTTCGTAAAAAAGAGATTGAGGAATTTTTAAACGAATTAGAACTTGCATCTAAAGTTTGATATAAATGAGGTATAAGTGATGAATATTACAAAAGCAAACGGCAAAAACGAGTATGAGCTGATTAAAAATTTAAAAAAGCGTTCGGGCCAAACCGATGAAAAAATCGTTGAAGCCGTAACTACAATTATAAATTCCGTTAAAGAGCAGGGTGATGAAGCTGTAAGGGAATTTACTGTCAGATTTGACGGTATGGTACCTAAAAAGACCGTGATTGAAAAGGACGAACTTAATTCGTATCTTGATGAGGTTGACGAGGACTTCAAAAATGCAATAATCAAGGCTAAAAATAATATTTACGATTTTCATTTGCGCCAGGCTCAGCAGTCTTGGCTCACCACTAAGGAAAACGGCGTTATTATGGGGCAAAGAATACGTGGACTTCACAGAGTAGGTATTTACGTTCCGGGCGGTACTGCCGCTTATCCGTCATCTGTTTTGATGAATGCAATCCCAGCTAAAATTGCCGGAGTTAAGGAAATTATTATGGTTACCCCTCCGGGTAAAGACGGTAATCCAAATCCTGATATTATGGCTGCTGCCGCTGTTGCAGGTGTCGATAAGGTATTCCTTGTAGGCGGTGCTCAGGCTGTTGCCGCTTTAGCTTTCGGAACTGAAAAAATACCAAAGGTTGATAAAATTGTAGGCCCCGGTAATATTTTTGTTGCTACTGCAAAGAAACTTCTTTACGGTGTTGTTGATATTGATATGATTGCAGGTCCGAGTGAAATTCTTATTGTTGCCGATAAAAGCGCTAAGCCTTCATTTCTTGCCGCTGACCTTATGAGTCAGGCGGAGCACGACGTAAGAGCGTCTGCAATTTTACTTACAACTTCAATGGAAGTAGCAAGATTAACTGCGAGAGAAATAGACAGGCAGATTAAATTCCTTGAAAGACAGGAAATTATAGAAAAATCGTTAAACGATTACGGTGAAATTATTGTTTGCGAAAATCTTGACCAGGCTATTGATTTTGCAAATGAGCTTGCACCGGAGCATCTTGAAATGTGCGTTGAAGAACCGCTTAAATATATCGGCAGGCTTGATAATGCCGGAAGCGTATTCCTCGGTAATTACTCTCCCGAACCGCTCGGTGACTACTTTGCAGGTCCTAATCATGTTCTTCCTACAAGCGGCACGGCAAGATTTTTCTCACCTTTGTCGGTTGACAGCTTTGTTAAGAAAAGTTCGTTTATTTATTATACCGAAAATGAACTTGAAAAGGCAAAGGACGATATAGTTAAGCTTGCAGATACAGAGGGGCTTACGGCTCACGCTAATTCAATTAAGGTTAGATTTGAATAATATTTTAGAGGTACTTATATGAGAAAGGCTCAAATTGAAAGAAATACTAAGGAAACACAAATAAAAATTGACCTTTGCCTTGACGGCGGAGATGTTGAGGTGTCAACAGGCATCGGATTTTTTGACCACATGCTTGTGGCTTTCGGTGTTCACGGTGGCTTCGGCTTGAAAATTAATGTCAATGGCGATTTAGAGGTTGATACTCACCATACTGTTGAGGATACGGGAATTGCACTCGGAAGAGCTTTTAAAGAGGCACTCGGCGATATGGGCGGCATTGAGCGCTATGGCTCTTTTTCAATCCCTATGGATGAGGCTTTGGCTAATTGTGTGCTAGATATTTCAAACAGACCTTTTCTTGTTTTTAACGCAGACTTTGAGCAGGAAAAATGCGGCGATTATGAAAACTGTATGACAGAGGAATTTTTCAGAGCCTTTGCAATGAATGCAGGTATCACGCTTCATATTGATGTACCTTACGGTACTAATTCTCATCATAAGATTGAGGCAATATTCAAAGCTGTGGCTCACGCACTTAAAGTTGCCGTAAAGCAAAATGAAAACGGCGCAGTGCTTTCAACAAAAGGAGTTCTTTAATATGCTTATTTTTCCCGCAATTGATATTATCGACGGCAAACCCGTCAGGCTTTTTAAAGGCGATTTTTCTACTGCTCATCAGGTGGCAGGCGACGCTGTTGAAACTGCATTCGGTTTTTTAAAGGCAGGGTGTAAATGGGTGCATATGGTTGACCTTGACGGCTCGCTTAAAAAAGAACCCGTCAATGCCCAAACATTTATTAACGTAGCAAAAGAAACCGGGCTTAGGGTTGAACTCGGCGGCGGAATAAGAACAATGAATGATATTGATTTTTACATTAACAATGGAATTTCACGTATTATTTTAGGCTCTGTGGCACTTAAAAATCCCGAACTTGTAAAAGAAGCAGTCAAAGAATTTGAAAGCAAAATCGCAGTAGGAATTGATGCAAAATCGGGATATGTTGCAACCGAGGGTTGGGTTGAAAAAAGTGACGTTTATTTTACCGACCTTGCAAAAAGAATGGAAGATGTTGGCGTTAAAAATATAATTTTCACCGATATTTCACGTGACGGTACTCTGACGGGTCCTAATCTTGAACAGCTTGTTGAAATTAACAATGCCGTTTCCTGCGACATTACCGCATCGGGCGGAGTTACAAATATAAATGATATTCTTGAATTAAAAAGTAAAAATCTTTACGGTGCAATTTGCGGCAAAAGCATTTATGAGGGAACTCTTGATTTGAAACAGGCAGTGGAGACATGCAATGATTGATATAGAAAAATATTTTAAAAAAGGCGAGCTTATCCCTGTAATAGTTCAGGAGGAGGGCACAAACGAGGTGCTTATGCTTGCTTATATGAACCGAGAGTCGATGAAAAAAACGCTTGAAACAGGTTATACTTGGTTTTGGTCACGTTCAAGGCAGGAGCTTTGGAATAAGGGCGCAACTTCGGGCCATCTTCAAAAGGTTGTGTCAATCTACGGCGATTGCGATGATGACACGCTTTTAGTTAAGGTTATTCAAACGGGTGCGGCTTGCCACACGGGCAATCACTCTTGCTTTTTTAACGAAATTAAACTTGAAAATAACGGAGAATAAAAATGGATTATATCAGAAACGATTATGAAACTATCCTTGAAAGAAAAGAAGCACAGCAGGAGGGTAGTTATACCTGCTATCTTTTTGAAAAAGGACTTGATAAAATACTGAAAAAAGTGGGCGAAGAGTCAACGGAAATGGTTATCGCCGCCAAAAACGGAGTAAAGGACGAAACAGTCGGAGAGATTTGCGACCTTATTTACCATACCCTTGTTATGATGGCAAATGAGGGAATAACTCCCGACGATGTTGACGAGGAACTTAAAAAGCGTGCCGAAAAGGCAGGCAATTTGAAAAAATTTCACGTGGTAGATAAAAATTCATAATGTCATATAAAAAATGGGTAAACGCAGAAATAGACAAGGCTAAGGCATCTGCATTGAGTGAAAAATTGAATATTGACGCTTTTGTTGCTTTCTTGCTGGTTTCAAGAGGAATTGATGATGAGCTTGCAGCCTCGGAATTTTTATCCGACGGGTGCAGGTTTTCTTCGCCTTATCTGTTAAAGGATATGGATAAGGCGGTAAAACGCATAAATCGTGCTCTTGACGACGGAGAAAGCATTTGTATTTACGGCGACTATGATTGCGACGGCGTTACTTCAACTGCTTTGCTTTATACTTTTTTAAGCGCTCTCGGCGGCTTTGTAAGCTACTATATTCCTAACAGAGCTACAGACGGCTACGGAATGAATTTTAAAGCTATTGATAAAATTAAGGCTGACGGTACCGATTTGATTATAACAGTTGATAACGGTATTTCATCAATTGAAGAAGCAGAATATATTTATTCTCTCGGTATGCAGCTTATTGTTACCGACCACCACCAAATAGGTGAAAACCTTCCACGTGCCGAGGCTGTTATTAATCCTCACAGAGAAGATAATGAAATTGAATTTCGTGATTTTGCCGGAGTAGGTGTTGCGTTTAAACTTGCGTGCGCTCTGTATGACGGCGATGTTGAGGATTTGCTTGAGGATTATGCGGATTATGTAACTATAGGTACAATCGGCGATATGGTTCCTCTTTTAAATGAAAACAGAGCAATAGTCAAAGCAGGATTGAAACTTATTAATACAGACGCAAAAATCGGCATTTCCGCTCTTAAAAAGAGTACAAATTCAAAAGCAGAGCATTTTTCCGCAACCGACGTGGCTTTTCAAATTTGCCCGAGGATAAATGCGGCAGGCAGAATGGATACGGCTAATCTTGCTGTTGATTTGCTCACTTGTGAGGACAATGAAATTGCAGAATATAAAGCGGAACAGCTTAATCTTGAAAATACTCACCGCCATGAGGTTGAGGAAAAGATTGATAAGGATATTGCCGAAATTATGGCTAATGACAGAGCTTATCAAACCGACAGAGTTATAGTTGTTGCAGGGCATAATTATCATAAGGGTGTTATCGGTATTTGCGCTGCCCACCTTGTGGAACTTTATTCTAAGCCGGCAATAGTTATCGGCATTGATGACGAGGGAAACGCAACAGGCTCGGCAAGAAGTATTGACGGTTTTAATATTTTTGAAGCGATTTCAAGCTGCTCGGATATTTTAACTCATTTCGGCGGTCATCCTCTTGCTGCCGGTATGGGACTTAATGTTAAGGATATTGCGGCATTCAGGAAAAGAATTAATGATTTTGCAAAAAATAATTATCCCGTTATGCCGATTCAGACGCTCAAAATCGACTGCAAGCTTTCTCCTTATTATCTGACGCTTGATTTGGTTAATAATTTGGCTGAATTAGAGCCTTTCGGAACGGATAACGCACAGCCTGTTTTCGGGCTTTATAATCTTACATTGACTAACGTTGCCGCTATCGGCGACGGCAAGCATTTAAAAATAGAGGCTGCTAAAAAAGGAAAAAGCGTACGTATGGTTAAATTCAGAACTACGCTTGACGAATTTCCGCATAAAATCGGCGATACTCTCGATTTCGCCGTGAAACTTTCAAAAAGCACGTTTAAAAATAAAGATTATATTTCAGCTCAAATAGTTGATTTCAGAAAATCAGGGATTGATATTGATAAATATTATCGGGAGAAAAATGACTACCTCCTGTTTAAACTCGGAAAGAAAAATAAAACAGAGCTTTATCCTAATAGGAATATTTGCGCTGTTGTTTATAAATATTTAAAAAGCCAAAAGGGATATAAATACACATTTGACGATTTATATTTTGAGCTTGCAAATTACCTTACATACGGTCAGCTTGCTTTTGCGCTTGATGCGTTTGAGGAGGCAGGGCTGATAAAGCGTGAGGGTAATATTACTTTAAATGACGTAAAAACTAAAGCAAACCTTGAGAGAACTGATACTCTTATGGTTTTGAAGGGAAGATTATAATTGGTAAACGAGGAACAAAGTGTATATACGGATGATTATGACGACGGCTTTAATAAATTTTTTGAAGATATAAAGAAAAATCCGCAATATGACAGTGAAGTGATTAAAAAAGCGTATGACCTTGCACGTGATGCTCACAAAAATCAGCGTAGGCGTTCGGGTGAGCCTTATATTATGCATCCTGTAGCCGTTGCTGAAATTCTTTATAAGCTCGGAATGGACAATGAGTGTATTGTAGGTGCACTTTTGCACGATGTGGTTGAGGATACGCAGTATGACCTTGATTATATCAGGAAGGAGTTCGGCGACGAGGTTGCACTTCTTGTTGACGGTGTAACTAAACTCGGTCAAATTCCGCTTTCTACAAGAGAAGAAGTACAGGCTGAGAATATAAGAAAAATGTTTATCGCAATGAATGAGGATGTTCGTGTTATCATCATCAAGCTTTGCGACAGACTTCATAATATGCGTACTTTGCAGCATATGCCGCCTTATAAGCAAAGGGAAAAAAGTCTTGAAACACTTGAAATTTATGCTCCTATTGCTCACCGCTTAGGTATCCGTCCTATTAAGGAAGAACTTGAGGATTTGGCAATTTATTATCTTGACCCTATTGCATATAAGGAAATTGAAAAAAACTTATCTATGAAAAAAGAGCAGGGTGAAAAATTTCTTGCCGATATAACAAAGCAAATAAGCGATAAGATTACCCCTGTTATGAAACACGTTCAAATTACCTCACGTGTTAAATCAGTTCACGGAATTTTTCGTAAGGTTTATATCAAGGGTAAAGATTTTGAACAGATTTTTGATATTTATGCAGTAAGAATTATTGTTGATACAATGATTGACTGCTATAATGCGCTCGGCATTGTTCACGATATGTTTAAACCGCTTCCGGGCAGGTTTAAGGATTATATTTCAATGCCTAAGCCTAATATGTATCAGTCACTTCACACTACCGTGCTTTCAGATAAGGGCGTTCCGTTTGAAATTCAAATCCGTACATGGGATATGCATCGCACTGCCGAATACGGTATCGCTGCTCACTGGAAATATAAGCTCGGCAGGGGAGGCAAGGATAGTATTGACTCCCGTCTTGAGTGGATTCACCGTATGATTGAGCACGGCGACGAAACCGATACTCCCGAGGAACTTGTTACTACAATTAAAGGCGATTTGTCAAGCGATGAAGTTTATGTATTTACTCCTCGTGGTGATGTTAAGGCGCTTCCTAAAGGAGCAACGGTTATTGACTTTGCTTATGCAATTCATTCCGCCGTCGGTAATAAAATGGTCGGCGCTAAGGTAAACGGCAAAATCGTTCATCTTGATTATAAGGTTAAAACGGGCGAAATTGTTGAGGTATTGACCTCTAATGCGCAGGGCAAGGGTCCAAGCCGTGATTGGCTTAAGATTGTTACAACAGGCGAGGCAAGAAGTAAAATTCGCTCTTGGTTTAAAAAGGAAAAGCGTGACGAAAATATTGTTCAGGGTAAGGCTGAGGTTGAGCGTGAGCTTAGGCGAAACTTTATCCGCTTTGAGGATAGTGAGGAATATATTAAATTCGTTACCCGCATTGCAGAAAGGCAGCATTTTACAAATATAGACGATTTTTATGCCGCTGTCGGCTACGGTGGAATACAGATTTCTCGTCTTATGCCCGGTATTAAGGACGAATTTAACCGCAATTGGCGAGTGCAAAAGGAAGAACCTCCTAAGCCTGCCGTTGCGACAACTAATACTCTTGATAAGCCTCGCACCTCTAAGGACAGCTCAGGTGTTGTGGTTGAGGGAATAGATAATTGCCTTATTAAAATGGCACGCTGTTGTTCTCCTATCCCAGGTGAGGAAATTGTCGGCTTTATCAATCGTGGAACAGGGCTTACAATTCACAGAAAGGACTGTGTAAACGTACCGGATGATTTGAAAAATTGCCCCGAGCCTGAACGCTGGGTTAAAGCTCATTGGGATAACAATGTTAAAGTTGATGCTCGTTCAACAATCGACGTTTATGCTATCGACCGTGACGGAGTAGTACTTGATATAACCGCTTGTATGGCTACGGCTCACGTTAAAATTCATTCTATCAATGCCCGTCCTATCAGCGAGGGCAATTGCTTAACTACTATGACCATTACGGTCAATTCAAAGGAACATCTTGATTCTATCGAAAAGTCCCTTCGTAAAATTGAGGGCGTTTATCATATAGAAAGGTCGGCATTTTAATTTATGAAAGCAGTAATTCAAAGAGTAAAACATTCCTCTGTCACCGTTGACGGAAAACTAATAAGTAAAATAGATAACGGTTTTATGATTTTACTCGGCGTTATGGACGGTGACACCAAGGAGGATGCTGATAAACTTATTAAAAAAATCCCTGTTTTGAGGATTTTTGAAGATGAAAACGGCAAAATGAATTTATCACTTCTTGATGTGTTTGGCGAAATTCTTCTTGTATCTCAGTTTACCCTTTGCGCAGATTGCTCACACGGCAGGCGACCGAGTTTTATAAAATCCGCACAGCCTGATGAGGCAAATTCGCTTTATGAATACGTTGCTGATGAACTTGAAAAATCAGGTGTAAAATCCGTTAAAAAAGGAATTTTCGGCGCTGATATGAAGGTCGACTTATTAAACGACGGCCCGGTTACCATAATTTTAGACAGTAAGGAATTAAAATAATGCTAAGTGTTAAATCGGCTACATTCGGCCCTATTGAAAATAATTGCTATCTTATTACAGATGAAAAAACAAATAAAAGCGCACTTGTCGATTGCACAGAGGACAGCGACAAAATGATGAATTTCATTGAAGGAGCAAACCTTGAATATATTTTGCTTACTCACGGTCATTTTGACCATATCGGCGGAGTTAAAGCCGTTAAAGCAAAAACAGGCGCTAAGGTTGTGATTTCAAAAGAGGATGAGCCTATGCTTACCTCGTCAAAGTTAAGCCTTGCGGCATTTTGTGGCGGTGTGCAGAATAATACAGAGGCTGATATTTTGATTTTTGACGGCGACGTTATCACTTTGGGTGAAAGTGAAATCAAGGCTATTGCAACTCCGGGGCATACCAAAGGCGGTTTTTGCTATATGTGCGACGGCAAAATATTTACAGGCGATACTATGTTTTTCTGCTCTTGCGGCAGAACTGATTTCCCCGGTGGTTCACCGCTTGAAATTGTGCAAAGCCTTAAAAAAATCGCTTCGCTTGACGGAAATCTAATCGTTTATCCCGGTCACGACCGTCAGTCAACACTCGATTTTGAACGTGCAAATAATCCGTTTTTGAATAGGGCATAATTTATGATTTTAAAAGTAATTAACCACGATTTTATATATGATATGAAAAATCTTTGCACCGTCTTTTTCCCTTGGGAGAAGATTAACGACGATGGAAAGGATAATATTGAGGTTGAAACTAAGGCGCAGGGTAATGAATTTTTCGTTTGCGCCCGTCTTTTTGATAAAAGTATTTCTAAAACACATATTTTAAAAGAAAATGAGGACGCACAAACTGAGATGTCGGTTCTGCTTTATAATGTTTTGAGCGAGCTTACAGGTTTTAAACCGCCGTGGGGTATCCTTTTCGGCGTTCGTCCCGCTAAACTTATGCATCGCTTCGCAGACGAAATGGGCGAAAAAGCGGCAAGAGATTATTTTATCAATACTTTTCTTGCAACGCCCCAAAAAACCGATTTGGCAATTGAAGTTATGCACCACGAAAATAAAATTATTTCCCTGTCATCTCACAATTCTTTCTCGCTTTATGTTTCAATTCCGTTTTGCCCAACGAGATGTGCTTACTGCTCTTTTGTTTCCCATTCTATTGAAAAAACGCATAAGCTTCTTGAGCCTTATGTTGACCTTCTTTGCAAGGAGCTTGAAAAAACAGGTCAGGTGGCAAAGGCTCTTGGCTTAAGGCTTGAAACCGTTTATTTCGGCGGAGGAACACCTACAACTCTTTCAGCCTCGCAGCTTTCAAGGCTGTTTGACGTTATAGAGAAGAATTTTGATTTGTCAACTCTTCGTGAATATACAGTAGAGGCAGGCAGACCGGATACCGTAACCGAGGATAAGCTTATGGCGTTAAAGGGTGCAGGTGTCGGCAGAATTTCAATCAATCCGCAGTCGTTTAACGATGAAGTTTTAGACTCTATCGGCAGACGTCACACATCTAAGCAGACTCTTGATGCTTTTGCCCTTGCAAGAAAGTGCGGTTTCAATAATATTAATATGGACCTTATTGCAGGGCTTCCAAAAGATACACTTTCGTCATTTAAAAACAGTGTCGACACTGCCGTATCACTCGGGGCAGAAAGCGTAACTGTTCATACTCTTGCAATGAAATCGGCAGCTTATATGGTCACAAGAGAGAATGCTTATGATATTTCAGATAAACTTTTAACCTTTGATATGGTGGAATATTCAAATTCCTGCCTTAAGTCAAGCGGCTATTATCCTTATTATATGTACCGCCAGTCTAAGTCTGTCGGCAATTTAGAAAACGTCGGCTGGTGCAAGGATAATATGGATTGCCTTTATAATGTTTATATGATGGATGAAACTCATTCTGTTTTTGCTGTCGGTGCAGGCGCCGTTACAAGGCTTAAAAATCAGGACACCGGTAAAATTGAGCGCATATATAACTTTAAATATCCATATGAATATATTGACAGATTTGATGAAATTATCGAGCGTAAAAAATTAATTGAAAAATTTTATACAAACTCATAATTAAATATAGCAAACGGTATTGCAATGCTTTACATATTGTAATATAATGAGTGCGAGGTGGTAATAATGGCTATAAAATTAAGTGATCTTTTTGGTTCAATGGACGAAGCATTCAACAATCCAAAACTGGAAGAAATGTTTAATAAAACTAAAGACGTTGCTGAAAATATGAGTAAAAAGAGTGCCGAAAGGCTTGAAATCAGCCGTAAAAAGGTTGAACTTCTTGATGCTAAGGCTAAACTTGCAAAACTTTATGAAAAATTCGGCAAGCTTAATTATGCAAAGTATATAGGCGATGAAATTTCTGAAGATGAAATTAAAGACTGTGCAAACGCAATTGCCGATAATAAAGAAAAGATTGAACTTTATACGGTTGAGATTGAAAAGGCAAAGGCAGAATTTAATGAGTCTATGGCTAATATGGCTAAAAAAACCAAGGAGGCTTTTTCAACCGATTTCAACGCCAAGCCCGAAGCTGAGGCTGAGGCAGTTGAGGTTGTTGAAGCAAAGGATGTCGAGATTAAAGACAGCGACGAGTAAAATTTAACAGGAATTTTAAAGAGCAATCATTTTGGTTGCTCTTTTATTTTTTCTTTGGGTGATTTTATTGAAAAAGAGTATTAAAGAAAAGTATATTTCAAGTGCTTTTTTGCTTCTCGTATCAACTGTAATAGTTAAGATGATTTCTGCCTTTTATAAAATTCCGCTAACTTCTTATATAGGCGCAACAGGCAGGGGATATTTTTCAATAGCGTATAATCTTTGCTTGCCTATTCATGCACTTACTATGGGTGCTTTCCCTATCGCTATGTCAAAACTTGTCAGTAAATATAATGCAAGCGGCGATAAACTCAGAGTTTCCGGATTGAAAAAAGCAGGAAACAAACTGTTTTTTCTTGCGGCTTTTGCAGGACTTTTTGTAATGCTTGTTGGTGCAAAGCCATACAGCGAGCTTATTTCTTCGTCACCAAAGAGTATTTATACAATTTTTGCTCTTGCACCGAGTGTTTTTTTCTGCTGTCTCGGCGCCGGTAAGCGCTCTTTTGCCGAGGGATTTATTGATATGAAACCAACCGCAGCCTGCCAAATTATCGAAGCGGTTTTTAAAATGGTGTTTGGACTTTTATTTGCTCGCTTTTCTATGGGCTGTTTTATGTCAAATTATTATGAGTATGGCACGGTTTTGGGTACAGCTTATGAAAACGAAAGACAGGCACTTTCGGCAATTTATCCCTTAACATCTGCTTGCTCTATGCTCGGCGTCAGCCTCGGTGGTTTTGCCGGGTGGGTTTATGTCAGCGCTTATGTCGGCAGCCACTATAAAATGCCGAAACCCGATAAATCGGTTACTCGACAAATGTATAACGAACTTGCCGCATTTTCTCTTCCGCTTCTTTTTGCAACGGCTGTTCAAAGTGTTTCTCAATTTTTTGATACCTCGTCAATTCAATACGCCTTAACCCTTTGTGACAAGGCTGTGCTTTCAAAAGCGTATAATTATTTTGACGGCGATATTTTCACTTATGTGTTCGGGATTTATTCCTCTGCACTTGATTTTAAAAATCTTATCCCGGGAATGGTTATGGCGCTCGGTGTGACCGCCGTTCCGGCAATCAGCTCGGCTTATGAAAGTGATTCGCCGAAATTCAATTTATTAATAAACAGTGTTTTAAAGTATACAAGCATTCTTTCTTGCTTTTCAGGAATTGTTCTTGCACTTTTTCCAAGCGAAATATTGTCGCTTTTTTACGGCAATTCCAATGGTGATATTGCAAAATTCGGCAGTGATATTTTGTTTTATCTTGCTGTAACAGTCTTGCCGTGCTGCCTTGCCTCAAGCTGTGTATTTTGTGCTCAGTCACTTGGACTTTCTAAAAAAACAATTTTACCCTTTGCCGTTTCGGGTGGCATAAGAGTGATAACAAACATTATTCTTATACCTAAAATGACAATTAATATATCAGCCGTTGCCATTTCAAATTTTATGGGATTTTTGATAATTCTTATTTGGAATATGATTATTATTTCTAAAAATACAGGCGCTTCATTTGCGGTGAAAGATATATTTGTTAAGCCGATTTTTTGCTCCGGTACGGTCTATTTTGCCGTAAAATTTATTAAAGAAGCGTTTTTTACTCAAACTTCTTCTCTACTTACTTTGACAATTTGTGGCATAATATGTTCTTTTTTGACTGCTTCTTTGCTCGTTTTGTTTAAATGTGTGCGTATAAGTGATATAATTTCAGCTAAATAATATAAAAAATCCGCCTAAATACTTGCAAATTTGGGAACTTTATAGTATTATCTTAGTTGACAAGTTAATCAAGGGGTGTGTTAAAGTGAATTTTGAATTTAAGGATAAATATGATATCAATGATTTAATTTCGCTTATCACATTGCTTCGAGCACCGGGAGGATGCCCTTGGGATCGTGAACAAACCCATGTATCGATTAAGAGTAATTTTATCGAGGAAACGTATGAGGTTATTGAAGCGATTAACAAAAACAGCATATCAGGATTAAGGGAAGAATTGGGCGATGTGCTCCTCCAAATTGCACTTCACTGTGAAATGGAAAGTGAAAAGGGCAATTTTGATTTTAACGACGTTTGCGACGAGCTTTGCAAAAAGCTCATTGTTCGTCACCCTCACGTGTTTGGTGACAAGGTTGCAAATAATACCAAAGAAGCACTTGACAGCTGGGACAGTGTTAAAGCAAGCATAAAGGGTACTAAAACCGCTTCAAGCAAGATGGACAGTATTCCTATTGAGCTTCCTGCTCTTATGCGTGCCCAAAAGGTTCAGTCCAAAGCTGCAAAGGCAGGCTTTGATTGGGATAATCAAAACGGTGCTTTTTTAAAGCTTAATGAAGAGATTAACGAGTTGAAAATTGCGCTATCGCATAACAATCAAGCGGAAATTGAAGATGAATTCGGCGATGTTCTTTTTTCCTGCGTCAATATTTCACGTTTTATCGGTGTTGACAGTGAAGAAGCTTTAAAGGCTTCTACGGATAAGTTTATAACACGATTTAAAATAGTTGAAAAATTAGCAGATGAAAATGACATTGATATGAATAATTCTTCTATTGAAGAGCTTGATGCCTTGTGGGATAAGGCAAAAGAAATATTAAAAGTCGATAATTCGGCAATAAACGGAGGAAATTAAAATGAACAAGACAGAACTTGTAGCAGCAGTAGCTGCAAAGGCAGAACTTTCAAAGAAGGACGCAGAAGCAGCAGTAAACGCTGTTTTCGATTCAGTTAAGGATGCTCTTGCTGAGGGTGATAAGGTTTCTCTTATCGGTTTCGGTACTTTCTCAGTAAAGACTCGTGCAGCTCGTACAGGTCTTAACCCACGTACAAAGGAAACAATTGAAATTCCTGAGTCAAAGGTTCCTGCATTCAAGGCAGGCTCAGCTCTTAAGGATGCTGTAAAGTAATTTTGTTGATTTTTTTGGGGTGTCTGAAAAGACACCCTATTTTTTTAAGGTGAATTATGAGATTAGATAAATATTTAAAAGTTTCAAGAATAATTAAACGCAGAACTGTTGCAAACGAAGCTTGCGATGCAGGTAAGGTTGAGGTAAACGGTAAGGTTGCCCGTGCTTCGTACGACGTTAAAGTGGGCGATACAATCAAAATCACTCTCGGCGCAAGAGAAAATTCATATAAGGTGCTTGCAATTAATGAGCACGCTCTTAAAGAGGATGCAGCCAAAATGTACGAGGTGCTATAAGGGGTGTACTGCATAAAGCAGTTTGTTTAAACTGCTTTTCTTTTGTTATATTTATATCATCGTTTGCATAAAATTATTTAGGTGATTTTATGGATAATAACGTTGATATGAACCATTTGCTCACTCTTGAAAACAGGGAGCATTTAACTTTAACCGGAATAAGTGACGTAGACTCATTTAACGAGGAGGAAATTATTGCGATTTCACCTTGCGGTGAGCTTACGATTAAGGGCGAACTTTTGCATATTGAGGAGCTTAATTTGGAGGCAGGAACTGTCAGCGTCAGCGGAAAGGTTACTTCGCTTCTTTACAGCGAAAAGTTTTCCTCCACCTCACTTTTAAAGAGGCTTTTCGGTGGTTGAGGCGCTTTTTTATGCATTTTTTGTCGGTATAGGGCTTGGCTTTTTGTATGATTTAATGCGCTTTTTTCGCCTTTCCTTCGGCGGCTCACTCTTTTTTGATTTGCTTTTTTGGCTTATAACGTCCTTTGTTTCATTTTCATATCTTTTAATCTTTAATGACGGTGCAATAAAGGGCATTTTTCTTGCATTTATTTTTGTCGGATTTACAGTCTATATTATAAGCATGGGCAAGATTTCTTTGCCGCTTGAAAAAAGAATTGCCAAAAAGGTTAAAATTCGGTTAAAAAAAGTAAAAAAATCATTAGAAAATTTTAAAAAAGTGTTGCAATTGCCGAGGATGTTATATTATAATATTAAAGAAATCATTAAAAAACCTAACCGTAAAAAATATGAAGGTGACGAATTTGGCAAAGGAAAGCAAGAGCAAGTCTAAAAAGCTATATATCGGCAAATACAGCGTCGGCAAAATTCTTGTCGGTCTATTACTTGTCGGTGTTTTTGCATTTTTTTCTATCAGCGTTGTTAATCAAAATGCAGACATCAGCAGGCTTGAAAAGCAAAAGGCTGAAATAAGCGCCAAATATGATGCGCAGCAGGAGGAAAACAAGGAACTTCAGGCTGTGCTTGATAATGAGGATAAAGACGATTATATCGAGAAAAAAGCGAGGGAAAAGGGTTACGTTAAAAGTGACGAAATCGTTTTTTACGATATTTCATCAGGTAAGTAAAATTCATTTTAAGGGTGTATTTTTACACCCTTATTTTTGTTATAGAGTAAGGAAAAGATTATGCATTTATTAATGACAGCGCCTTGCCTTTTAGGTTTAGAAGGCTTGGTTGCAGATGAACTTAAATTTATGGAGGCTGAAAACGTATCAGCCGAAAACGGACGTGTCTTTTTTGAGGGCGATGAGGCTATGCTTGCAAGAGCTAATATTAACAGCCGCTTTGCAGAAAGAATTCTTATTGTTCTTGATAGGTTTAAGGCTGAAACGTTTGAACAGCTTTTTCAATCGGTGAAATCGCTTCCTTGGTCGGAATTTATCGGCTCAAGCGATACATTTCCTGTTAAGGGTTACAGCATTAATTCGACTCTTCATTCCGTTCCCGGTTGCCAAAAGATAATAAAAAAAGCAGTCGTTGAGTCACTTAAAGAGGATTATGGCATATCTTGGTTTGAGGAAACCGGTCCTGTTCATCAAATTCAGTTTTCTATTATGAAAAACGAAGTGACAATTATGCTTGATACGACCGGAAGGGGACTTCATAAAAGAGGATATCGCCCTGAAGCTAATGACGCACCGATAAGAGAAACTCTTGCCGCCGCACTTTGCTCTCTTTCGAGGCTTAGGCATTATCATACAATGTATGATCCTTGCTGCGGAAGCGGAACTATCTTGATTGAAGGCGCTATGATGGCTCATAATATCGCACCGGGAATTAACCGTAATTTTGAGTGCGACCGTTGGGGATTTATTCCTGAAAAGGCTTGGATACAGGAGAGAGAGCGCTGCCACGATATTATTAAAACCGATACGGATTTTGTTGCTTTCGGCTCGGATATTGATTTTCATGCTCTTGAGCTTACTATGGCAAATGCAAAGAGGATTAAAGTCGATAAATTCTTGAGGCTTGAAACGGCAGATATTAAGGATTTTAACCCGACCACCGAAAAGGGCACACTTATTACAAATCCGCCTTATGGGGAGCGAATGCTTGATGTCAAAACAGCTAAGAATATTTATCATATTATGGGTGAAAAGTTCGTTTCAAAGCACGGCTGGAGCTATGGCATCATTTCTCCTGATGAGGAGTTTGAACGTGAGTTTGGCAGAAAAGCGGACAAGCGCCGTAAGCTATATAACGGAATGATTAAATGTCAGTATTACATGTACTTTAAATAGATTGTGAATAAGCAGCCATAACTGCGCCCGATATTTGTAATTATCAGATATTGATTTTCAATAGTACAATTATTAAGCTATTGATAACCGTATCAACAGCACTTGAACGTTTTGTCTTAATATCCTAAGGGATATGGCGTCAAAACGTTGGGCGCTTTGAATTTTTAGCAAAGGGGCAGTACCCATGTACAGCTCCCTTTACTAAAAATCCAATTCTGACTACTTCTTCGCAATCTGTAATAAATAAAAAAATATAAATATAATGAATTTTATTCGAGGTGTTAATATGACTTATACTTACAAGGATAAATATTTGCAGTGGCTTTCGTTTGCGGATGAAGATACAAAAGCCGAGCTTAAAAGTATTACAGACGATAAGGAAATTGAGGATAGATTTTATAAAGATCTTGCTTTTGGCACAGGCGGTTTGAGAGGTATTATGGGCGCAGGCTCTAACAGAATGAACCGTTACACCGTTGGTAAAGCGACACTCGGTCTTGCACGTTACCTTAAAAGCAAAAATGACGGCGAAATCAGCGTTGCCATTGCTTATGACACACGTAATAATTCACAGTATTTTGCAAAAACGGCAGCGGGTGTGTTTGCTTCTCAGGGCATTAAGGTTAACATTTATGAAATGATTGTGCCTGTTCCTGTTTTGTCATTCACAACTCATTATCTTAATTGCACGGCAGGCGTTATGATTACTGCTTCTCATAACCCTAAGGAGTATAACGGTTATAAAGTTTATGACAGTAAGGGATGCCAATTTTGCACCGAGGACGCTAAAAATGCAATTGCCTTTATAAATGATATTACCGATTATTCGTCAATTCCTTTTTTAGAGGAAAGCGAACTTATTAATTATATCGGTGAAAATGAACTTAACGCATTTCTTAATGAGGTTAAAAAGCAATCGCTTTATGAAGAAAAGAGTGATTTGAAAATAGTTTATACTCCGCTTCACGGCACAGGAAATATTCCTGTAAGAAGAATGCTTGAAGGTTTGGACGTTACTGTTGTTAAGGAGCAGGAACTTCCCGATGGCAACTTCTCAACCGTTCGTTCTCCTAACCCTGAGGAAAAGGATGCGCTTAATATTGCCATTGAAAAGGCTAAGGAAATCGGTGCCGACCTTGTTTTAGGTACTGACCCCGATTGCGACAGAGTAGGAATTGCTGTTAAAGACGGCGACGATTATAAGCTCTTTACAGGCAACCAAACAGGTGCGCTTCTTGTTAATTTCGTCCTTACCATGAAAAAGGATACTTTAAATGAAAAGTCAACACTTGTTAAAACAATTGTTACAAGCGAACTTGGCGCTAATATAGGCAGAAAGTTTGGACTTAAAATTGAAGAAACGCTTACAGGATTTAAATATATCGGCGATAAGATTAATAAGTATGAAGAGTCCGGCAAGCAGGAATTTGTTATCGGCTATGAGGAATCCTATGGCTATCTCGTAGGCACCCACGCAAGGGATAAGGATGCCGTTGTTTCTTCAATGCTTATTTGCCAAATGGCAGCTTGGTATAAAAATCAGGGCAAAACTCTCGTCGATGGGCTTAATGAGATTTATAATGAATACGGCTATTATCTTGATTTCCTTGATTCATTCGTATTGAAAGGAAAAGACGGAGCAGAAAAAATCCAAAGCCTTATGACTGAATTCAGAAGTAAGGGTATTTCTCTTTTTGACGGCATTAAAGAAGTCGTTGATTTTTCAGGCGGTATTCGTGATTTGCCTAAGGAAAATGTACTTAAATATATATGGAATGACGGCTCATGGCTTGCTGTTCGTCCTTCGGGTACAGAGCCTAAGATTAAGGTTTATTATTCAATTGTTGACCCGTCTAAAGAAAATGCGGCGAAGCGCCTTGATACTATAAGAGAAAAAATTAAAAATATTATTAATGCGTAATTTTGGAGTTTAATATGGAAAAAGTTAAAAATTATGTTGAAACTGTTTTGCAGCCGAAGCTTCAGGGCGACGGCGGCTGGGTTGAATTTGTCGGTCTTGACGGTGATGAGCTTACTCTTATTTTCAGGGGCGAGTGTTCAAAATGCCTTATCTTAAATCGTTGCACAGCTTGGATTGAGGAACAGATAAAAAAAGATTTGAAAAAGAATGTTAAGGTTAATGCGATTCGTAAAAAGCCTTATTTTCAGGATATATAGGGAGGGATAAATATGGCACACATTAAAGTAGTCAGACGTTCAATGCGTCCTGAGGAATGGACAGATTTGCGTTTTGGCTGGCTTAAAAGATATATTTATTCTTCAAAGTGGGAAATAAATAATCTTATGATTAAAGATGCACGTCAAATTTCAGAAATGGAGTTTGAATATTACAGCGATGATTACAGACCGCTTAACAAAGGCGATATGTATTTTACTCCCGACGGAACTGCTTTTATTAAGGCAGACGTTGATATTCCTAAGGAACTTCAGGGCAAAGAACTTTGGTTTTCACTTAAAACTGCGGCTGAAATTTGCGTTAAGGTAAACGGTAAATACGTCGGCGGTGTTGACCCTAACAGAGAAAGAATGCTTCTTTCTCCTTACGTTGACGATACTAAAACTCTTCATTTTGAAATGATGGGCTATAACCGTTCAAAGCCGGATGACGAGCGTAATCCCGAATCACTTTCAGTTCGTGGTTGCCGTCAGATTTTTGAGGGCGCATATATTTGCACTGTCAATCATAAAGTGCAGGACCTTGTATGGGATTTTGAGCTTCTTTTGGATATTGCAAAGAGCGATTTGTTTAACGAAGATTACCGTGCATTTCTTAATAAAGAACTTAACAATGCAATGAATTTTATCGATTTCGACAGTGAAGAACTTGACGGCATTGATGAATGTCAAAAATATCTTGACGACGTTGTTTTTGCTAATGATAATTATAAAGGCAACGGCGATGTTGCTTTAATTGCACATTCTCATCTTGACATTGCATATTATTGGCGCAGAATACACGCTGTGCAGAAAAATCTTCGTACCGTTTTAATTCAGCTTAGGCTTATGGATAAATATCCCGATTTCAAGTATACTCATACTCAGCCTTATGTTTATGAAACGCTTGAAAAATATTATCCCGACGTTTTTGATGAACTTAAAGAAAAAGTTAAAAACGGTCAGTTTGAGCCTGTAGGCGCAATGTATGTTGAACCTGATTGTAATATTCCTACAGCGGAAAGCCTTGTTCGTCAATGCCTTTACGGTCAGCAAACTTATAAGAGAATGTTTGGAAAAACAGTTAATAACGCTTGGCTTCCCGATGTTTTCGGCAATAGCTGGATTTTGCCGCAAATTCTTAAAAAGAGCGGTGTTGATTATTTTGTTTCTAACAAAATGTCAACATGGAATGACACTAACCGTTTTCCTCACAATAACTTTATTTGGAAGGGTATTGACGGCACGTCTGTTTTGGCTTGCGTTCCGCCTACTCACTTTATCACATGGAATATGCCATCTCAAATTCAAGAAAATTGGGAGGCTTATATCGATAAGGACAGTGGCGGTCAAACTATGAATATGTTTGGCTACGGTGACGGCGGTTCGGGCTGCACAGAAGAAATGATTGAGCTTATGCACAGGTTTGATAAGCTTTCAATTATGCCGAAGTGCGAGCATATGGGCGGCCGGGAATTTCTTGAAAAAAATCTCAAAAACAATGATAGTTTGCAGACTTGGGACGGCGAACTTTATCTTGAAATGCACAGGGGTACGTTTACAACCAAGTCAAATATGAAACGTGCTAACAGACGTCTTGAATATAAACTGCGTGACGCTGAAATTCTTTCTGTTTTACGTGGCGAGGATAATAAAAAAACTATAACAGATGCTTATAAAAAGCTTCTTATCAATCAGTTTCACGATATTCTTCCCGGCTCTCATATTCACCCTGTATATGAGGACGCAATGAAAGACTATGCCGAGATTGAAAAGACTGTCGATTCACTTATCGGCACAGGCTCAAAATATTTCAACACTCTTAATTTCAAACGTGACGCATTGACCTTTGTTCCTAACAAAAAGGGTACGTCTACTCGTTACGGGGTTAAAGGTAATTGGATTATTCCTAATATTCCTGCGCTTTCCTCATCGTCACTTCGTGCAACTAAGTTTAATGACGAATGGCTTAACTGCAACGGCAATAATATAGAAACTCCGTTTTATAAAGCTGTGCTTAACGACGACGGCTCTATTGCTTCTCTTGTTGATAAAAAGCAGGATAGGCAGTGGGTTGACGGCGATTTCAACAAACTTAAGATTTATACAGACTGTCCGGGTAATTATGATGCTTGGGATATTCTTCCTAACTATAAGGATAAACAGATTGAAATTAAGGTGAGTGAAAAGCTATCTCTTTTTGAACTTGACGGTGAATGTGCAACGTTTAAAACCGTTCTTTCAACCGATAAATCAACGTGGACTATGCTTATAAGATTCTTTAGAAGAAGCCGTGGCATTGAGGTCGAAAATATAGTAGATTGGAACGAAAAACATAAGCTTGCAAAGGCTGAATTTTCTTGTAATGTTCTTACACGCAAGGCACTTTGCGACACCTCGGCAGGTTTTATTGAACGTGACACTCATAAAAATACTACATGGCAGCAGGCAAGGTTTGAAACATGTCACCATAAATGGGCTGACCTTTCCGAAACCGACGGCGGTGTTGCACTTATCAATGACGGCAAGTACGGTATCGGCTTTGATGAAAATACTATGTCGCTTTCGCTTCTTCGTGCAACGATTCGCCCTGACGTAACCTCGGATATGGGGCATCATAATTTTAGCTATATGATTTATCCTCACGAAAACAGTGCTGTTGAGGCAGGCGTTAATAAACTTGCGTTTCAGTTTAACGAGCAACTTGTAAAATCCGACGTATCATATAACGGCGATACTTTCGAACCTCTTTATTTGCAGGCTATGAAGGACAGCGAGGATGGCTCAATGACAGTTATTCGTTTGAGTGAACAGGACGGCAAGCGTGGCAAAATTAAACTTTCTAAGTCTGTTAAGCTTCTCGATATGCTTGAAAATGTTATCGGTGAGGCTGTAGATACGCTTGAATATAAACCGTTTGAAATCATAACAATAGGTATTCAAAAATGACAGTTAATCAAATAATAATTCTCGTTGTTGTTATTCTTGTGCTTGGCATAATTGTTTTTCCGCTTATCAATCGCAGGCAGTTTATAAATCTTGAGCCTGACCAGCAGATTAGGCTTATTATGAAAGAGGCTAAAGGGCTTGTGTATTTTAAAAACGTGTCTAAGGGCAGTACAGGCGTTCTCTTTTATGTGAAAAATAAAAGAAAAATTCTTGCACTTCCTTGGGTGCTTGACGGCGGCAATATGCTTTGTACTAAGAAAAATCCTTTTTCTAATTGGGATTATCCTGAGGATAAGCAGGAAATTAATCAAGATGAACTTGCTCAATTAAAGGACGAACTTGAAAAATATAATAAAAAGAACGCTGTTAAAATTGTGTTTAAATAAAAAGAAGAAAGACATTCCGAATTTGAATGTCTTTCTTCTTTTTTATGTATTGTAATTCAAAAGTTTATTTTGCATATTCGGTTAAATATAAGTATGTGTAAGGATATAGCAATTTAAAATCATAATCAAGTTTGTTTTGCTTTTTTAAATCCCTTGCGTGTTTATCAAAAGCGTCAAAGTATTCCTTGCCTGTGTTTGCACTTGCTTTAACGTATTCATCTTCTGCAATTTTTGAAAATGCGCTTTGAAGTATTTTGCCCTCCGGCTCGCCAAGCCTTCCGCTTTTGTATTTATTGAATGTGTAGCGAACGGTGTATTCGTCATAGTCAATAAGAAGGTTGAAGTATTCGTTATAGTCATTATCAATCAAATTGATATTTCCTATTCTTTTAATCAGCGTTTCAATTGATTTGTTAATATCAATATCTTTATTGCTTTTAACTAAGCTTTTTATTGCTTGAATTGTCAATTCTTTTGATATGCTATCATTGTTATTGGCATTGTCGCCAAAATAATAGGCGTATACGTCATTTGAAAACATTTCTTTTATGCTCTTGTTGTATTCACTTCCGTCCTGCGGCACAGTAAATTTAACAACGCTGTAGTCGGAATTATTGTTAAGCTTTAAATCAATTTTTGCGTCACTCATCCAAGCGCTTTCATCCTTTACATAGCCGAACCTTGTTGAATAAGTTGCGGCATAAAAGTTTAAATATACGCTGATTGTGTCATCGCCTGTGTATTCCTTTTGGTAAATATAATGTGCCTCACTTTTGTATTTTTCATAATCAAAATTCGGCAATGTGTGTTTCAAAATCTCATTTGATACTGCCTTGCCAAAGCCATTTGAATTTGGCATAATCTCATAAATTCTGATTCCGTCTGAGCTATATAAAGCAGGCTTATTATCAAAGTATATTATGGAAACAAAACTTTCATCGTTATAGTATTTTACTTCTTTAATAAGCTTTGCGTTTTTAAAATATTTTTTGTCAATAACAGGTGTGAGTGTATTGTCATGATTGGAATATTTTTCTGAAAATTGCTTTTTGGTATATTCCAACTCTTCAACCTTGTCGCTGTATTCGGTTTGCTCTGCATCATTGCTTCTGATTAGCTTCTTGCCGTCAAATTTGATTGTTGTGTTGCCGCCGTCAATCAGTATGCTTGAAAGTATAGGGCTTGCAAAAATTACTTTTCCTAAAATATAATCATCACTGAAACTGCTGCTTTGCGTTGAAGATATATTTGTATTTACGCTTATTTTATCAGTCTGCTTTTTAACGTCGACAGGGTTTGAAACGCAGGCACTCAAAACAGTAAGGCAAAGTATTATTGAAATAATGCTGACTGCCTTTTTAGGCTTTTTGAATTTGAGAATGTTTTTTATTCTGCTTTTGGCGTCATTTTCAATAAAGCATAACGGACTCGGAGAAGCTTTATAATTATTTGTTGCAAAACCGAGCAGGGCGGTGGAGTATTCTCTTTTTATACTTTTGAACGATTCAATAACCTTTTCGTCGCAGCTCATTTCCATATCCTTGTTCATAAGCCTAAATGCAACATAGCAAAGCGGATTGAAAAAGTGAATACACAAAAGCAGGTATGCAAACGCTTTGATAATATGGTCTTTTCGCTTTAAATGGTATTTTTCGTGGGCAATTATATACTCAAGATAAGCACTGTCGGTGCCCTTTGGTATATAAATTTTTGGTGCTGTAATACCGAATATAAAAGGTGTGCTTATTTTATCGCAATAATAAATATTATCGCTGAATTTTTCACCGTCTTTAAGCATATATTTGCATTTTAAATATTTAATAATGCTGACAGTTAAAATAATTAATACAATCCCAAGCCAAATATAAGGTAAGGCATTTGACAGGGTGATTGTATCTGTATTTGAAACGTCTGATGAGGAAGCGATGCTCTGCGGTATTATGCTTGTTTTATCAACATAGCTTAGCTTGTTATTATCTGTTTTAATTGGATTGCTGTTTATTGCACTGCCGATATTAAAAAAGCTTATGATTGATTTAAACGAGTACGGCACACAAAGCCTAAATCCTACTACGCTCCAAAGAATATAGCTGTATTTTTTAGGCAGATTTTTAAAGAAAAGCCTTATGATAATCACTAAAGCAATGATTATTGATGAGGTAATGCTCATATTTAAAACGGTATAAAATAAATTGCTCATATTCTTTTCACCTATTCCTTATAATCGTCAATCAATTTTTTTAATTCCTCTGCTTCCTTACTGCTGATTTTTTTTCCTGAAAAGAATGCAGTTAAAAAATTTGGGAGTGAGCCTGAAAACGCTTCGTCGATAACGTGCCTGCTTTCAAACTCCTGCACCTCGCTTTTTTTAACTGTTGACGAAACAATGCTGTTTTGATTTTTTGCAAATCCCTTTTCACATACTTTTTTGAGCGTGGTGTACGTTGTGGATTTTTTCCAATTAAGCTTCTCGGCGCAAAGCTCAACAAGCCTGCCCGAACGAACTGGCTCATTATTCCAAATGATGCTCATAAATTTATAATCGCTTTCACACATTTTTAAATTCATTTCATTGTCACTCCTTTGGTCTATAGGTATCGACCTCATCTATAGTCTACAACAATAGACCATATTTGTCAAGCATAAAAAATACCTAACTGAATTATTTTCAGTTAGGCATTTGATAATATATTGCGTTTTGTTATAACCTTGCTTCCAATCTGTAAATAGGGAAGCCTTGTGACGAAAACTTCTGTTCATATTCCGTTTCGATATTTCCTTCAAAATCGCTCTTATGCAAATCAAGCGAAATATTTGAAAGCTTGAAGCCACATTTTGAAAAGCTTTCGATTGAATATTCAAAAAAGTGCATATTGTCTGTCTTTTGGCATATTGCACCGCCGTTTTTGAGCATAGGCTTGTATATTTCAAGAAAACGTGGATTTGTAAGCCTGTGCGCCTCGTGGCTCTTTTTTGGAAACGGGCACGAAAAGTTAAGATAAATTTCCTCAATGCTGTTATTTGGTATGTAAGACGGTAAATATTCCGCCGTGCCGCAAAGAAACATAATATTGTCAAGCCCAAGCTCTCTTGCTTTGTCAATCGCCATAATCAGCACGTTCCTGTTTCTTTCAACGCAAAGAATGTTTTTGTCGGGATTTTGATGTGCAAATGTGTTGCCGAATTGACCCTTGCCGCAACCTATTTCCAAATATACAGGCTGCTCCTTTTTAAATATTTTATTAAAATCAAGAAGATGATTTTCCTTTATTGCGTCTTGAAAATCAAGCGAGTCGTTTTTCATAGTGATAAGATAATCGCTTGAAGCCGCTATTCTTTCATCAAGATTTTTCTTTCTTTTCATTCTCATAATGAATATGTCCTTTAGTATAAAATAAATTAATGCTCGTCATTAAGTACCGCATGCGCACATTTAACTCCGTCAACCGCCGCAGAAATTATGCCGCCTGCATAGCCTGCGCCCTCGCCGCACGGATAAACACCTCTGATATTGCATTGAAGCAAATCGTCACGTAAAATTCTTACAGAACTCGACGACCTCGTTTCAGGCGCCGTCAATACTGCATCATAGAGATTAAAGCCGTTTAGCTTTTTATCCATTTCAACTATAGCGCTTTTCATTGTTGCAGATACCTTAGTCGGTAAGCATTCGTCAAGATTTGTCAGCGTAACACCCGTAGGACAGGTAGGCTTAACATTTCCGAGTTGCTTACTTTCAATTCCTTTTAGGAAATCGCCGACAAGCTGAGCCGGTGCATTGTAATTAGCCCCTGCAAGTTCATAAGCCTTGTGCTCAATCTCTCTTTGATAATAAATGCCTGCAAGCGGGTGTTCGCTCGGAAAATCCTTTGGTTCAATGCCGACAAGAAGCGCAGAGTTTGCGTTTTCTCCGTCACGTGCAAGCGAACTCATACCGTTTACTATTACACATTCTTTTTCACTTGCTGCCGCAACGACCGTGCCACCGGGGCACATACAAAATGTATATGCACCTCTCTCGTGAAGTCCGTGGCACGCAAGCTTGTAATCAGCCGCACCGAGTTTTGGATGATTAGCAAATCTGCCGTATTGAGCCTCGTTAATAAGCTTTTGCGGATGCTCGATTCTTGCACCGACCGAAAACGGCTTTTGCATAATGTCAACGCCGAGGTTATAAAGCATTTCAACCGTATCTCTTGCACTGTGGCCTATTGCCATAATTACCGTGTCTGTTTCAAGGTCAATGCTTTCACCCTTGTGCTCGTATGTCACTCCATGCACAAATTTATTTGCAACAATAAGCCTTGTAAGCTTGCATTCAAGCCTTACTTCGCCGCCTAAACTTTCAATCTTTTTTCTTATGTTTTTAACTACAATTTCAAGCCTGTCCGTTCCGATATGCGGTTTTGATGAATATAAAATTTCCTCCGGTGCTCCCGCTTCGTAAAGTTCCTCAAGTATTTTCTTGATAAACGGACTTTTTATTCCCGTTGTGAGCTTTCCGTCAGAAAATGTGCCTGCGCCGCCTTCACCGAACTGTACGTTCGATTCTTCATTGAGCTTCTTTTCACGCCAAAATTTTTGAACGTCTGCCTTTCTCGCTTCGACGTCCTTGCCACGCTCAAGAATAATAGGGTTTAAGCCCGAAAGCGCAAGTATAAGACCTGCAAACATACCTGCCGGACCGAAACCTACAACAACAGGACGGAATTTGCTTACTCTTTTGTTTTCGGGCAATTCATAAACATACGGCTTAACGATTTGCACCTTGTTTGATTTGCATTTTGATGCAATTTGCTCCTCATCAAGCGAGATATTTACGTCAAGCGAATATGTGAAATGCACATCTTCCTTTTTTCTTGCGTCAATGCTTTTTTTATAAACAGTATATTTTTTTATATATTTTTCATTTATTTTAAGGATTTTAGCCGCTTTCTTTTTAAGTTGGCTTTCATCCTCGTCAAGCGATAATGCAATTTCGTTAATTCTTATCATTGTTTGTCCTCTTTTTATTTATTTCGTCTGCGACACTTATGCCGCTGTAAAATGCAAAATTGAGATTATATCCGCCGCATTCAAATTGCCGATCCAATATCTCACCGCAGGCGTATAGATTTTCAATAAGCTTAGATTCAAAATTATTAAATTCGGTCAAGTCTGCTCCTCCGCTCGTAATTTGTGCAAAATTAAATCCTTTTGTGCCGGTGATAATCAATTGCCAATTTTTAGCGTATTTGCAAATCTTTTTCTTGTCATCGTTTGCTTGCTTTTCAAGCAGAGATGAAACTTTTTCACCGAGTATTCCCTCAAGTGAACCAAATTTGCTAATGTGTTCAAGTAATTCGTCTTCACTGAAATCATTTGCAAGGTCAATTACCGCATGGCATTTTTTAGGAGTTTTGCATTCAAAATTTTTGCTTACGGCTTCGCTTAAATTCATACTCACAATTCCGGATAAGCCGTAATCTGTAAAAAGAATTTCTCCGTATTCTTGTTTTACACATTCGCCGTCAAGAAGTATTTTCATATTTCCTTTAACTCTTTGCCCTTTTAACTGCCTCGGATATTTACTTGATGATACAAGTTGAACAAGAGCAGGGGACAGCGGTGTTATCCTGTGACCGAGATTTTTCAGTATCTCATATCCGCTGCCGTTTGAGCCGAGGGAGCTTTGAGCCATACCTCCGGCGGCAATAATAACGCTGTCTGCGTAAAACATACCGCAGTCGGTTGATACAATTAAATCCCTGTCAACGCTTTTAACCGTGCAGTCGGTAATGATTTGCACTCCAAGCCTGATACATTCTTTTTCAAGCATATCTCTGACGGTTGCGGCTTGATTTGAATAAGGATAAATTCTGCCCTCGCTGTCGCTTTTTGTTTTAAGTCCTATATTATTAAAAAAATTTATTACCTCTTTATAATGCTTTGCATGCTCGTTTGAAAGGTTGCATCTGCCGTTTCCCGTGGCAAGAATTTTTTTGCCGAGCGTATCAAGTCTTTCAAGAAGTATAACCTCATCATTTGGCATATTCTGTTTTAATCTTATTGCGCAGGCAAGACCGCTTGCACCTGCGCCGATTATAATTTCAGTCATATTATTCATTGCCTTATCATTGATTTTGTTATATAATAATATAAAACTTCGCCAATTGCAAACTTTTTGTTGAAAATACTTGACTTAGTTTACTTTCTGTGATATAGTAGTGCTTACCTCGTAGTAGGTGAAATGCCGATAGGCGTTATTTTTTTGCCTGCTTCGCTTTGCGTGGCAAACGAGGGAGATTATTTTATCGAAATATTAATGGAGGTGCTATTTTATGAGAGTTAAGATTACCTTAGCTTGCACTGAATGCAAACAGCGCAATTACAACACAATGAAAAACAAGAAAAACACACCTGACAGGTTGGAAATGAACAAGTATTGTCCATTCTGTAAGAAACACACTCTCCACAGAGAGACAAAGTGATTGGAGGAAGACCGAATGGCTGAAGAAAAGAAGACTTCAACTAAGGCTGACGCTAAATCTGAAAAGACAGCAAAAGCCGCTAAGTCTAAGGACAAGAAGAAGTCAAAGAAAAATCCTTTTAAATCCATTGCGTCATTCTTCAAAAGTGTTAAGGCAGAGGGCAAAAAGGTTGTTTGGGCACCTGCAAAGGACGTCCTTAAAAACACCATTATTGTTCTTGTTGTAGTTATTATTGCAGGCTTGGCTATTTACGGTGTTGACTCGCTTCTTTCTCTTGGAATGAAGGGTATCAAGAACCTTGCCGAAACTACAACTACGACATCGGCTTCTCAGCAGGGTAAAAGTACAACAGCTGCTGCTCTTGATAAGGCTGCAACCACAGCCGAAACAACAAAAGCTGCTGAATAATTACTATGTACTTAATGCTTAAATAATTATTCGGGAGGCTTATTGATGGAAGAACCAAAATGGTATGTTGCACATACTTTTTCAGGATATGAAAATAAAGTTGCAAGCAACATTTTAACTGTTGTTGAAAATCGTAACCTTCACGACTTAATTTTTGAGGTTGCTATTCCAACCGAAACAGTAAAAGAACTTAAAAGCGACGGCACAGAAAAAGAGTATCAAAGAAAGTTGATGCCCGGCTATGTCTTCGTTAAAATGATTATGACTGACGACAGCTGGTATGTTGTTCGTAACACAAGAGGCTGCACGGGCTTTGTAGGTCCTGAGGGTGAGCCTCAGCCGCTTACAGACGAAGAGGTAAGAAATAACGCTCTTGAAAGAGTCAGCGTTAAGGTTAACTACGAAGTAGGAGATCTTGTTAATGTTGTTGACGGTCCTCTTGAGGGCTTCTCAGGTACTGTTGACGAGATTGACGTTGATAACAACAGCGTTAAGGTTACAGTTTCAATGTTCGGCAGAGAAAATCAGGTTGAATTTGAACTTGACCAGCTTGAAAAAGTTCAGGAAGACTAATCATTATTTAATTCAGTAATTCGCAGTATATCTGCTTATTATCATCGCTTGATTGCACTGTGGCGTTTAAGCGATGGTGGGAGAAGCCAAAGGCTTCGCCATTTACCACAATATTAGGAGGAAATTAATTATGGCACAGAAGGTAGTAGGTTTAATTAAACTTCAGATTCCTGCCGGCAAAGCTACTCCGGCACCACCTGTTGGTCCGGCTCTCGGTCAGCACGGCGTAAACATTATGTCATTCACAAAGGAATTCAATGAAAGAACTAAGAATGACGCAGGTCTTATCATCCCTGTAGTAATCACAGTATATGAAGACCGTTCATTTACATTTGTAACAAAGACACCGCCTGCAGCTGTTCTTATTAAGAAAGCTTGCGGTATTGATAAGGCTTCCGGTGTTCCTAACAAGAACAAGGTAGCAACCATCTCAAAGGCTGACGTACAGAAAATCGCTGAAACAAAGATGCCTGACCTTAACGCAGCAAATCTTGAATCAGCAATGTCAATGATTGCAGGCACTGCACGCAGCATGGGTATAGTAGTAGAAGACTAATTCCCTTGTGGGAGGAAGTATCCGATTTAACCACTGGAGGTAATTTAATTATGAAACACGGAAAGAAATATACAGACGGTGCAAAGCTTATTGACCGTTCAAATTTATATGATTCAAAAGAGGCTCTTGACCTCACAGTAAAGACAGCTACAGCTAAGTTTGACGAAACTGTTGAAGTTCATATTCGTTTAGGTGTTGACTCACGTCACGCTGATCAGCAGGTTCGTGGCGCTGTTATTCTTCCTAACGGTACAGGTAAGGACGTTAAGGTTGCTGTTTTCGCTAAGGGCGACCTTGCTAAGGCTGCTACAGAAGCAGGCGCTGACGTTGTTGGCGATGCTGACCTTGTTCAAAAGATTCAGGGCGGCTGGATGGATTTCGACGTTGCTATCGCATCACCTGATATGATGGGCTTCGTTGGCCGTTTAGGTAAGGTTCTCGGTCCTCGTGGTCTTATGCCGTCACCTAAGGCAGGCACAGTTACTATGGACGTAGCTAAGGCTGTTCAGGAGGCTAAGGCTGGTAAGATTGAATACCGTCTTGATAAAACAAACATTATTCACTGCCCAATCGGCAAGGCTTCATTCGGTACTGATAAGCTTCTTGAAAACTTCAATGCTCTTCTTGACGCTATCATCAAGGCTAAGCCTGCTTCATCAAAGGGTCAGTACATTAAGTCAGTAGCTGTTGCTTCAACAATGGGCCCTGGTGTTAAGATTAACCCAAACAAGGTTGGCACAGTTGCAAGTGCTGAGTAATTTTAGGTATTGACAAGGAGCAATCCTTGTGTTAAAATACAATAGCTGTTCAGCCAAAGACAGCAGGTGCCGATACGGCGTAAGTTTTCGCCTGCCGAGGAATGGACATTCAAGTAGCATTATGTTATTTTGATGTTTTACGTGCATTCCGAGGTTCTCGGAGTGCACTTTTTTGTTATAGCTAAACAGCCTTCAAGTCCGTATTTTTTACGGCAAATATTAATGGAGGTAAATTAAATGCCAAGTACAGCAGTTCTTGAAAGAAAAAAGCAAATGGTTGCTGACCTTTCAGAGAGAATTAAAAATTCTTGTGCCGGCGTTGTAGTTGACTACAAGGGTATCAACGTAGAAGACGACACAAAGCTTCGTAAGGAGCTTCGTGAAGCAGGTGTTGAATACACAGTAGTTAAGAATACAATCCTCGGCAGAGCAGTTGAGGATGCAGGTCTTGCAGGTCTCGAAGATGTTCTCGAAGGTACTACAGCAATCGCAACAGCGGCTGATGATTATGTAGCATCAGCACGTATTCTTCAAAAGTTCGCTGATTCACACGACAACTTCTCACTTAAGAGCGGTTATCTTGACGGCGAAGTAATCTCTATGGATAAGCTTATGGCTCTTGCTAAGCTTCCATCAAGAGAAGTTCTCCTTGCTACAGTTTGCAGCGTATTCAATGCACCTATCGCAGCTTTTGCTCGTGGAGTACAGGCTATTGTTGATAAGGGCGGCGTTGAGGCTTGTGAGCCTGCAGCTAAGGAAGAAGCTCCTGCAGAAGAAGCAGAAGCTCCTGCAGAAGCACCGGCTGAAGAAACAGCTGAATAATTAAATCAAAACTATTTTAATTAAAATTAATCTTTAATCGGAGGAAAATAAAATGGCATCAGAAAAAGTTACAGCAATTGTTGAAGAGCTTAAAACTCTTACAGTTCTTGAGCTTTCAGAGCTCGTATCAGCAGTAGAAGAAGAATTCGGCGTAAGCGCTGCAGCAGCAGTAGCAGTAGCAGCACCTGCAGAAGGTGGCGCAGCAGCAGCTGACGAAAAGACAGAGTTTGACGTAGTACTTGCAGAAGTAGGCGCAAACAAGATTCAGGTTATCAAGGCTGTTCGTGAAGCAACAGGTCTTGGCCTTAAGGAAGCTAAGGAAATCGTTGATAACGCTCCTAAGGCTGTTAAGGAAGCAGTTCCAACTGCTGACGCTGAAGCTCTCAAGGCTAAGCTCGAAGAGGCTGGCGCAAAGGTTGAACTCAAGTAATTTAACCTTACAATTTACCTTTAATGAAACAAGCACAACCAATCGGTTGTGCTTGTTTTTTTGCTTAATGTGTTTTGTTAAATAGGAATTTTTTTCGATATCGTAGGGGCGACCATTGGTCGCCTTATTTTTCATACCCCAATACTCTCTTGCACCGTATCAATTACCTTAAATGCCACGCCGGAGAGGGCAAACCATAAAAATGAAAACGGTACGCAGACCTGACCTAAAAAGTTTAGCGGAACACCTGAATAATCCCAAACGTGCTCCTTTAGTATGATATTAAATATCAATCCAAACAGAAGCTCAACCCCTGTTATAATCAACATTCCTACCAAGCATTTGAGCCAAAAACTCATTTCGTATTTTTGATTTATATAATAAAATGATGATAATACTATTGCACCGGCGAAAAACATTGAGTAGTGCGTTCTGCCACGGTAGAGTATTTCAATAAGGCAATATCCCGCTCCGCCCATCAGCGCAACAATTAAATAAGTGTAAAAATTTTTCATAATTGTATTATTGCTTTGTTTGTGCTAAAATATTTATATAATTTTTTTGTTTGGGTGCAATATGACGATTTTTGAAAAAGCAAATTACTTGATTGAAACAATTGAAAAAGCAGGCTTTGAGGCTTATCAGGTAGGCGGCTGCGTCAGGGACTTTTTTATGAAAAGAAAGTGCGACGATATTGATATAACCACTTCTGCAAAACCCGGTGACCTTGAAAAAATACTTGCTGAAAATAATATCAAATATATTGAAACGGGGCTTAAACACGGCACAGTTACCGCTGTTTTTAATGGCGATAATTTTGAAATCACCACTTATCGAACAGACGGTGAGTATATCGATAACCGCCACCCTGAAAATGTCAGCTTTGTAAGCAATATTGACGAGGATTTGTCTCGCCGTGATTTTACGATAAATGCAATTGCATATAACCCTAATAAAGATGAAATTGTTGACCTTTTCGATGGCAGAGATGATATAGAAAATAAAATAATTAAGGCTGTCGGCGATCCTGATAAAAGATTTAAAGAGGATGCACTCCGCATTATGCGTGCCATTCGCTTTTCCTCAACTCTCGGCTTTGAAATTGAGGAAAATACCAAAGCCGCATTGTTTAGAAATAAAGAACTTTTAAAAAATGTATCGGCTGAAAGAATTTTTACCGAACTTTCAAAACTTCTTTTGGGCGATAATGTTTTTGATGTTTTAACCGAGTATAAAGAAATTGTGGGCGTGATAATTCCTGAACTTGTACCGATTTTTACCTGTGGGCAAAATACTGTTTGGCATATTTTTGACGTCTATACTCATACTGCAAAAACAGTTGAGCAATCGCCGAGATTGCTTTCGCTTAGGCTTACTATGCTTCTTCACGATATCGGCAAACCCCTTGCAAAAACTACGGATGATAACGGAGTTGACCACTTTAAGGGGCATCAAAAAATCAGCGCAGACCTCGCCGCACCGATTTTAAAACGCTTTAAAATTTCAAATGAACTTTACGATAGGGTAATGCTTATTATCCCAATCCACGATATCCATATAGGAACAAAAAAGAAAAATATAAAAAAATGGCTCAACCGTTTGGGCGAGCAGGGTTTACGTGACTTAATTGCGGTTAAGCGTGCCGATAAACTCGGTCAAAATCCCAAAATGACAGGGGAGGAACTGCAAAATCTTGTTACTACCGAGTCGCTTGTTGATGAAATTATCGCAAATGCCGAGCCTTATAGTGTTAAGGATTTGAAAATTAACGGCTTTGATTTGATAAATCTCGGCTTTAAGGGTAAGGAGATAGGGGATATTCTTTCTGCCGTTTTGGAAATGGTAATTGACGGCAAACTTGAAAATGAAAAAGATATATTATTAAAATATGCAAAAGAAAAAGGAGAACTGAATTAAACAGTTCTCCTTAATTATTTATCGAAGTTCAAAAATCAGCCTTCGTATTCGTCCTCATTTTCCCAGTTGTGCCAAATGTTTTGAACGTCGTCGTTTTCCTCAAACATATCAATCATTCTTGCCATATTTTTCATATCTTCTTCAGATTCAAGCCTTGTATAAGTTTGAGGAATATAAGCGGCCTCACTTGAAATAATGTGGTATCCTTTGCCCTCAAGCTCATCACGGATAGCGCCGACATCATTCGGCTCTGTTCTAATCTCGAAAATATCTTCTTCATCTGTAAGGAAGTCAGAAGCGCCAGCCTCAAGTGCGTCCTCCATAAGCTGGTCCTCATCAACGTCCTCTTTTTCAATAACAATGACACCCTGCCTGTCAAACATAAATGTAACAGAACCCGGTGTGCCCATATTTCCGCCTGCTTTGTCAAAGTAATGTCTTACTTCAGATGCAGTTCTGTTTCTGTTATCTGTAAGTGCTTCAACTACAACTGCGATACCGCTTGGGCCATAACCCTCGTAAACGATTTCTTCAAAATTAGTGCTGTCGCTTTCGCCTGCAGCTTTTTTTAACATTCTGTCAATGTTATCGTTAGGAACGTTGTTTTGCTTTGCCTTTGCAATAACATCACGAAGCTTAGCGTTGTTGTTAGGGTCAGGACCGCCGTTTTTAACTGCTACGGCAAGCTCTCTGCCTATTTTTGTGAAAACCTTTGCTCTTGCTGCGTCATTTGCACCTTTTTTTCTCTTAATAGTGCTCCATTTGTTATGACCGCTCATTTTCTCAACTCCTATATGTGAAATTCATTATTTTTAACTTAAATATATTACCACATTATTATATATATATCAAGTATAATATTTTTACACTTTTTTAATTTGTTGTTGTATATTTACTTGTTATATGATATTATAGATATGTATAATTATATAAATTTGCATAATCATTCAGGAGGATTATATATGTATTCAGATTATTATGATTCAATTGGCAAAGTTGCCGAAACGGATAAGGAAGTTGCAGACGCAATGGCTTTAGAACTTAAACGTCAGCGTGACAACATTGAACTTATTGCTTCCGAAAACCTTGTGTCACCTCAGGTTATGGCTGCAATGGGCAGTGTGCTTACAAATAAGTATGCCGAGGGATTACCGGGCAAACGTTACTACGGCGGCTGTCAGTATGTTGATATTGTTGAAAATATCGCTATTAAAAGAGCTTGTGAACTTTTCAAATGCAACTATGCTAATGTTCAGCCTCATTCGGGCGCTCAGGCTAATACTGCAGTATATCTCGCTCTTCTTAAGCCGGGTGATACCGTTATGGGTATGAGCCTTGATAACGGCGGCCATCTTACTCACGGCTCACCTGCCAACATCAGCGGTAAATATTTTAACTTTGTTCCTTACGGTGTTGATGAAAACGGCTTTATTGATTATAAGGAATTTGCTAAGCAGGTTAATAAGGTTAAGCCTAAGCTTGTTGTCGCAGGCGCTTCTGCTTATCCGAGAGAAATTGATTTTAAGACTATGGCTGATATTGCACATGCAAACGGTGCTATGTTTATGGTTGATATGGCTCATATTGCAGGTCTTGTTGCAGCAGGTCTTCATCAATCTCCTGTTCCTTATGCCGATGTTGTAACAACTACCACTCATAAAACTTTAAGAGGTCCACGTGGTGGTCTTATTCTTTGCAATAATGAATACCTTATTAAAAAGCTTAATTCTGCCGTATTTCCTGGTACTCAGGGCGGCCCTCTTATGCACGTTATCGCAGGTAAGGCAGTTTGCTTCGGCGAGGCTCTTAAGCCTGAATTTAACGAGTACCAGAAGAGAGTAGTTGAAAATGCAAAGGCTCTTGCAAACGGACTTATCAAGAGAGGTATGAAGCTTGTTTCAGGCGGTACAGATAACCACCTTTGCCTTCTTGACCTTCGTGGAACTAATGTAACCGGCAAAGAACTTGAAAACAGACTTGACGAGGTTCATATTACTCTTAACAAGAATACCGTTCCTAATGAGCCTCTTTCACCGTTTGTTACCTCAGGTGTTCGTATCGGTACTCCTGCCGCTACAACAAGAGGTCTTAATACAGACGATATGGACAAGATTGCAGAATATATCACTCTTGCAGTTATTGATTTTGATAATAATAAGGATTATATCACAAACGGCGTTGCCGAGATTTGCGCTAAATATCCTCTTTATGAGTAATTTAAAGAAGTGATATATATGAAAGTATTGTTAATTGAAATACTGAAATTTTTTCTTCGCATTATCTATGCGCCGATTAAGCTTTTTAAAACTAAGGACAGAATAGTTTATCTTTCAAGGCAAAGCAACGATAAAAGTCTTGATATGAGACTTCTTGAAAAAGAAATTGATAAACAATGTCCTAATACCGAGCAGGTTTTCAGGCTCAAAATGATACCTGAAAGCCTTGGCGGTAAAATATCGTATTGCTTTTCTGTTATCGGCGATATGTATTATCTTGCTACCTCTAAGGTCGCAATCCTTGATACTTATTCAATTACAGTTTCTTGCTTAAAGCATAAGAAAAGCTTAAAGGTTATTCAAATGTGGCACGCTTTAGGGGCACTTAAAAAATTCGGGCTTCAAAGTGTCGGCACTAAAGAGGGCAGGGACGAGAAAATCAGCCGTGCAATGTGTATGCATAAAAATTACGACTATGTTCTCTCTCCAAGCAAAAAAACAGCTAAGTTTTATATGGAGGCTTTCGGTTGCGATAATTCTAAAATAAAAATTTGTTCGCTTCCGAGAGTTGACGATATATTGACTGATAATAATGCCGCTTCAAGATTTTTTACCGAAAATCCGGGATTGAGCCACGATAAGATTGTTCTTTATCTTCCTACTTTCAGAGAAAGAGATGCTTATATTGCCGAGCAGCTTAAGGTAGAATTTCGTGATGTTGACGGCTACCGTTTAATTATAAGCGCTCATCCTCTTTTTTCCAAAATTAAAATTGAGAATGAGTTTTCATACAGCGGTGATTTTTCAACTTATGATTTAATGAAAATTGCCGATGTTATTATTACCGATTATTCGGCTTGTGCGTTTGAGGCAAGCGTTCTTATGAAACCGCTTTATTTCTTCGTTCCTGATTATGATGAATATTCAATAGAACGTGGAATTAATGTTGACCTCAAAAAGGAAATGCCGAGTGCTACATTTGAAAATGCAGAAGAACTTGTAAATGCCATTAAATTAAATAATTATGATTTTGATATGCTTTACAAATTCAAATGCGAATATGTTGAAAATACTAAGGCTAACAATGCAGAAATACTTGCTAAGTTTGTTTCTATGTTGCTCAAAGCTTAGAATTTATATTAAAGAAGGCAAAAACAATGGAATATACGTTTTCTGACAAAATATCTTCTCTTCAGCCAAGCGCTATAAGAGAGATACTTAAGGCAACGGCCGATCCTAAAATTATTCCTCTTGCAGCAGGTAATCCGGCACCCGATGCTTTTCCTGTAGAAGAGGTCAGGGCTATTGCTGCTCAAATTCTTGACTCTCGCCCTATCGATGCGCTTCAATATGGTGTGTCTGAGGGATATCAGCCGCTTCGTGATACTGTCAAAAAGTGGATGAGTAATCACGAAAATATCGGCAGAGATTTTGACGATATTATTATCGTATCGGGCGCTACTCAGGTTATGGATTTAACTACAAAGGTGCTTTGCAACGAAGGCGATACCGTTATTTGCGAAGAACCGTCGTTTATCGGCTCACTTAATTGCTTTCGCTCATACGGCTGTAAGCTTAAAGGTGTTCTTGTCGAGGCTGACGGAATGAATGTTGAGCTTCTTGAGCAAGCACTTAAAACAACGCCTAACGCTAAATTTATTTATACCATTCCTAATTTTCAAAATCCGTCGGGTGCTACAATGTCACTTGAAAAGAGAAAAAAACTTTATGCACTTGCTAAGCAGTACAAAGTTATGATTTTGGAGGACAATCCATACGGCGATTTGAGAGTTTGCGGCGAAGCACTTCCTACAATTAAGTCTATGGATGAGGACGGAATTGTTATTTATGCAGGCTCATTTTCAAAAATACTTTCACCGGGCTTGCGTGTAGCATATTGTATTGCTCCTCAAAAGGTTATCGCTAAAATGACAGTCGGCAAGCAGGCTTCGGATGTTCATACTCCTTGCCTTAATCAAATGATTGTTGATGAATGGTTCAAGCAGTATGACGTTGATGCTCATATTAAGCATATTCAGGATATTTACAGAAATAAGCTTAATCTTATGTGCGACTGTATTGATGAACACCTCGGCGATTTTGTGGAGTACGTTAAGCCGCAGGGCGGTCTTTTCGTATGGTGCAAGCTTCCTGACGATGTCGATATGCTCGACTTTGTTAAAAAAGCAGTTGAAAAAAATGTTGCTGTCGTTCCCGGCAATGCGTTTTTAATGGACGATACGCAAGAATCACATTTCATTCGCCTTAATTTTTCAACCCCAAGTGATGACGGAATTATCAATGGAGTTAAGGCTTTGGGCGAAGTAGCTAAATCATATAGATAATCGGAGAATAACTATGGCAGAAGAAATTAAAAAAGAACGTAAAAAAAGAAGTCTTTCACTTATTCAGCCGACCTCTGTTCCGACTTTGGGTAACTATCTCGGCGCTATGCGTGGCTGGAAAGACTTTCAGGATGATTTTGATACAGTTTTCGGCATTGCCGATTTACACTCAATTACAGTAAGGCAGGACCCGCAAAAGCTCAGAACTCAAACTACTCAGCTTTATGCGCTTCTTATGGCTACGGGTCTTGACCCTGATAAGAGTATCCTCTTTATTCAGTCGCACGTGCCTCAGCATTCTCAGCTTGCCTGGATTCTTAATTGCTACACTCAATTTGGTGAGCTCAACAGAATGACGCAGTTTAAGGATAAATCTCAGCAGCACGCTGACAACGTTAATGCAGGTCTTTTTACTTATCCGTCACTTATGGCTGCCGATATTCTTCTTTATCAGGCAGATGTTGTGCCTGTCGGTGTTGACCAAAAGCAGCATCTTGAAATCACAAGGGATATTGCAGAACGCTTTAACGGAATTTACGGCAATGTGTTTACCATTCCTGAACCTTATATTACTAAGACTGCTGCTAAGGTTATGAGCCTTGCTGACCCAACAAGAAAGATGAGTAAGTCCGACCCTAACCCTAAGGGCACTGTTTATCTTACTGATGAGCCTAATGTAATTATGAAGAAGTTTAAGAGTGCAGTAACAGACAGCGAAATGAGTGTTCGTTATGCCGAGGGTAAGGACGGAATCAATAATCTTATGTCAATTTATTCCGCTGTTACAGGCAAGGATTTTGATACTATCGAATCGGAATTTGCAGGAAAGGGCTATGGCGATTTCAAGACAGCAGTAGGCGAAGCTGTTGTTGCCGAGCTTGAACCTGTGCAAAAGCGCTATAATGAGTTTATGAAAGATAAAGCATATCTTAAGGAAAAATGGACTCAGGGTGCAGACCTTGCTCAACGTGTATCTCAGCGCACACTTGACAAGGTAATGAAAAAAGTAGGCTTTGTGCTAAAATAATTTAATGTTTCTAAATATGATAAAAGCTCGTAAACCCTTGTGTTTACGGGCTTTTTTGTATACTTTTTTGGTTTGACTGAAAAAAGAATTTAAAAAAATTCAAAAAAATACTAAAAACCTATTGACAAAATAGGTAATGTAGTGTATAGTGTAGACATCACAGAAAAACCTACAAACCACGTAGGTAATAAGGGAAATGTTAAAGGAGAGATTGTTATGATAAAAATCTATAGCAAATTAACAGTCGCAAATATTAAAAATCAACGAATGTGCTTTCGATGTTATATGTGATTATTCACGGAAAAATATTATAGCTTTTAATTTTAACTACTAAACATAAAAACAATTTTTAACATCGAAAGGAACTAACATTATGTCAGATTATAAATATCATTTTGAAACACTTCAGCTTCACGTAGGACAGGAAGAGCCGGATCCGGCTACAGATTCGAGAGCAGTTCCGATTTATCAGACTACTTCTTATGTATTCAAAAACAGCGACCACGCACAAGCAAGATTCGGTCTTGCAGATGCGGGTAACATTTACGGCAGACTTACAAATTCAACTCAGGACGTTTTTGAAAAGAGAGTTGCGGCTCTTGAAGGCGGTGTAGCTGCTCTTGCAACAGCTTCCGGTGCAGCGGCACTTGCTTATACATTTCAGGCTCTTGCTCAGGCAGGCGACCACATTGTATCGGCTAAGACAATCTACGGCGGCACATATAACTACCTTGAGCACACGTTTTCACAGTTTGGTGTAAACACAACATTTGTTGACCCTGACGACCTTTCAAATTTTGAAAATGCTATTCAGGATAACACAAAGGCAATCTTTATCGAAACACTCGGTAATCCTAATTCAAATCTTGTTGATATTCAAAAGCTTGCAGATATTGCTCATTCACACAATATTCCGCTTGTTATAGATTCAACCTTTGCAACACCTTATCTTTTAAGACCTATTGAATACGGCGCAGATATCGTTGTGCACAGTGCAACTAAATTTATCGGCGGCCACGGCACAACACTCGGCGGTGTAATTGTTGACAGCGGCAACTTTGATTGGAAAGCAAGCGGAAAATATCCGCAGATTGCAGATTCTAACCCAAGCTATCACGGTGTATCATTCCAAGAGGCAGCAGGTCCTGCGGCATTTGTAACATATATTCGTGCTATCATTCTTCGTGATACAGGTGCTACAATTTCACCGTTTAATGCATTCCTTCTTCTTCAGGGACTTGAAACTCTTTCGCTTCGTGTTGAGCGTCACGTTGAGAACACAAAGAAGGTTATTGAATATCTTGTTAATAATCCAAAGGTTGAAAAGGTTAATCACCCAAGCGTAGATTCAAGATATAAGGACCTTTACAATAAATACTTCCCTAACGGAGCAGGTTCTATCTTTACATTTGAAATCAAAGGCGGAGAGGCTGAAGCTAAGAAGTTTATCGACAGCTTAAAAATTTTCTCAATCCTTGCAAATGTAGCAGACGTTAAATCACTCGTTATTCACCCTGCAACCACAACACACAGCCAGCTTAGCCCCGAAGAGCTTGCTGAGCAGGATATTAAGCCTAATACAATCAGACTTTCTATCGGTACAGAGCATATTGACGATATTATTCACGATCTCGACGAAGCTTTCGCCGCAATCGACTAATTCTAAATTATTTGATTAATTATTAAGGAGATTATTTATTATGGCTATCTATAAATCAGCACTCGACCTTGTAGGCAATACACCTCTTCTTGAGGTTACACATTTTGAAAAAGACAACAATCTTGAAGCAACAGTTCTTGTTAAGCTTGAATACTTTAATCCGGCAGGCTCTGTTAAAGACAGAATTGCTAAGGCAATTATCGAAGATGCAGAAAAGACAGGCAAGCTTAAGCCTGATTCGGTAATTATTGAGCCTACAAGCGGTAACACGGGCATCGGTCTTGCATCTGTTGCAGCAGCAAAGGGTTACAGACTTATTATCACAATGCCTGAAACCATGAGCGTTGAAAGACGCAATCTTATGAAAGCATACGGCGCAGAACTTGTTCTTACTGACGGTGCAAAGGGTATGAAGGGTGCTATTGCTAAGGCAAATGAGCTTGCCGAGGAAATTCCTAACAGCTTTATCGCAGGTCAGTTTACAAACCCTGTAAACCCGGCTACTCATAAGGCAACAACAGGTCCTGAAATTTGGAACGATACCGAAGGTAAGGTTGATATCTTTATTGCAGGCGTCGGCACCGGCGGTACTCTTTCAGGCGTAGGCGAATACCTTAAGAGCAAAAATCCGGACGTTAAGATTGTTGCGGTTGAGCCTGCTACTTCTCCCGTTCTTTCAAAGGGCACGGCAGGTCCTCATAAAATTCAAGGTATCGGCGCAGGCTTTGTTCCCGATACTCTTAACACAAAGATTTATGACGAAATTATCACGGTTGAAAATGAGGATGCATTCGCAACAGGTAAGGCATTTCCTAAGCAGGAGGGTGTACTTGTAGGTATTTCAAGCGGTGCGGCTCTTTGGGCAGCTAAGGAACTTGCTAAAAGACCTGAAAATAAAGGTAAGACAATTGTTGCTCTTTTGCCTGATACAGGTGACAGATATCTTTCAACTCCGCTTTTCAGCGAGTAATAAACGCAGATATAATATTTCCCTTATATCATTAAATCGAGGCTCGGACTTAACGGTCCGGGTCTTGATTTTTTCCTTTATGCTCAAATGACACCGCTATATTTAAAAAAATTTTGATAAAATCAGCGAAATATAATAAAATTTATAATTTATTATTGATATTAATTTGACAAAGTGTTAAAATCTATAATAGGCAAATTTGGAATATTTTAAATTTTCATATATGCTCTGTCACATTTTCAAGGAGGAAAAAACAGTGAACGACTCAAAAGCACTTAAAAGACTTGAAGCACTTTTTGATGACGGCTCATTTACCGAGATTGATGCTTACGCTAAATCGGCTGACGGTTCGGTTGAGGTTGTTGCCGGTTTCGGAACAGTAAACGAGTGCGCAGTATATGCGTTTTCACAGGATATTACTGTTGACGGCGGTGCTGTAAGTGTTGCACAGTGTGCTAAAATTAAAAAGATTTACGATCTTGCATTAAAAACCGGTTGTCCGGTTATCGGTGTGTATGATTCAAACGGTGTTAAGCTTACCGAGGGATTTGAGGTTATGAATGCCTATGGCGAGCTTGTTAAAGCATCAACATCAATGAGTGGCGTATGCCCTCAAATTTCTATTATCGCAGGCTCTTGCCTCGGTACATCTGCTCTTATTGCTAATATGGCTGATGTAGTTATAGCAGTTAAGGACGCTGATTTTTATGTAACTGCTCCGAGCGAGGTTACAGCCGAGGAAAGCTATGAAGCAGGAACAGTCGATGTTCTTTGTGATACTTTTGAAGAGGCAGTTGATGCTGCTAAGAATATTGCATCTCTTCTTCCGTCTAACAATATTTCTCCTGCTCCTCTTTTCGAGTTTGAAGCACCTAGCACTTTTGCTAATGACGGCGATGATGCTATGACTGTTATTAACAGTATTGCAGATGCAAATTCAGTTGTTGAACTTAAGGGCGGATATTCAGAAAACAAATGCAAAACCGTTCTTGCAACCGTTATGGGAACAACAGTAGGTTTTGTTGCATTTGAGGGCGAGCCTATTTGCCCTTGTTGCTCATATAAGGCTGAGGCTATGGTTAAGCTTTGCGATGCTTATTCAATCCCTGTTGTTACATTGGTTAATGCAAACGGCGCAGTTAATAAGGCAGGCAAGGAAAATCAGTGCCTTACAGCGTTTACCAAGCTTACAAGCGCTTATGCTACCGCTACAACACCTAAGATTTCCGTTATCACCGGAAACGCAGTAGGTATTGCTTATATCGCTCTTGCAGGTAAGGGTGCTAATGCAGACTTTACATTTGCTTGGGATAAGAGCGTTGCATCACCGCTTCCGACTGAATCTGCTGTTCAGTTCTTGTTTAATGAAAGACTTGCAAACGGCGAAAGCAAGGAGGAACTTAAGAAGGAATATACAGAAAAGGTTGCTTCTCCGTTTACTGCCGCTGCTTGTGGTGCAGTTGATGATATTTTTGCTCCTGCCGATACTCGTGCAAAGGTTATTGCCGCACTTGATATTCTTGCAGGAAAAAGAGAAAATACTTTACCGAGAAAACATTCTGTTAAATAATGGAGGATAATAATATGAAAAACTATACAATTACTGTAAACGGTACACCTTATAATGTAACTGTTGAGGAGGGTGCAGGCGCTCCTGTTGCCGCTGCTCCTGTAGCTGCACCGGCTGCCGCTCCTGCCCCTGCTACTGCCGCAGCACCTGCTCCTGCACCGGCTGCTGCTCCTGCTCCTGCAGCTCAGGGCACAGCAGGTTCAGTTAAGGTTGAAGCTCCTATGCCGGGCACAATCCTTGATGTTAAGGTTTCAGTAGGCGATTCTGTTTCAAGCGGTTCTGTTCTTTGCATTCTTGAAGCTATGAAGATGGAAAACGAAATCGTTGCTCCTCAGGACGGCACTGTTGCTTCTGTTAATGTTTCTAAGGGTGACAGCGTTGAAGCAGGCCAGGTTATCATTACATTAAACTAAGAGGTGTCGTAAATGGCTAAAATCGGAATTACTGAAACAGTTCTCCGTGATGCTCATCAGTCTTTGATTGCAACACGTATGAGAACTGACGAATTTGAGGGCATTCTCGAAAAAATGGATAAAATCGGCTATCATTCACTTGAATGTTGGGGCGGTGCAACATTTGACAGTTGCCTTAGATTCCTTGATGAGGACCCGTGGGACAGGCTTCGTCTTATTCGTAAAAAATGTCCTAATACAAAGCTCCAAATGCTTTTCAGAGGTCAGAATATGCTCGGTTATCGCCATTATTCTGATGAGCTTGTAGATTATTTTGTTAAAAAGAGTATTGACAACGGTATCGATATTTTGAGAATTTTCGACGCTCTTAACGACGTTCGTAATCTTCAAACAGCTATTGATGCCGCTAAGAAATACGGCGGTCACGTTCAGGCAGCTATTTCTTATACAACCGGTCCTGTTTTTGATATTAACTACTATTGCAATTATGCAAAGCAGCTTGAAAATGCAGGTGCTGATTCAATTTGTATTAAGGATATGGCAGGTCTTTTGACCCCTTACGGAACTTATGACCTTGTTAAGGCACTTAAGAGTACAGTCGATATTCCTGTTCAACTTCACTCTCACTATACTTCAGGCCTTGCTTCTATGGTACACCTTAAAGGTATTGAAGCAGGTGTTGATGTAATTGATACTGCCATGAGCCCGCTTGCTATGGGTACTTCTCACCCGGCTACAGAGTCTATGGTAGCTGCACTTAAGGGTACTGAATACGATACAGGTCTTGATATCAAGGCTCTTTCTGAAATCAGAGATTTCTTTACACCTCTTCGTGAAAAGTATCTTGCTTCAGGTCTTCTTGACCCTAAGATGCTTGGTGTTGACGCTAATACTCTTCTTTATCAGGTGCCGGGCGGTATGCTTTCTAACCTTGTTTCTCAGCTTAAGCAGGCAGGTAAGGCAGACAAGCTTGACGAGGTGCTTGCTGAGGTTCCGAGAGTAAGAGAGGATTCAGGTTATCCTCCACTTGTTACTCCTACCTCTCAAATCGTTGGTACTCAGGCTGTATTCAACGTTATTATGGGCGAGAGATACAAGATGGTTACTAAGGAATTTAAGGATTTGGTTGCAGGTAAGTACGGTAAGACTCCTTGCGATATTGACCCTGATTTCCAAAAGAAGATTGTAGGCGATGAAGAAATTATCACTTGCCGTCCTGCGGATCTTATTCATGATAAGATTGATGATTTCAAGGATGAAATTAAAGAGTATTATGAGCAGGAGGAGGATATCCTTTCATATGCTCAGTTCGGTCAGGTTGCTGTTAAATTCTTCCAAAAGAGAAGAGATAAAAAATACAACCTTGACGGTAAGCATGAGGATTTTGAATCAAAGGTTCACCCTGTTTGATTGTTCAATAATTTAATAATAGTCTAAAAGGTGTTGCATAAGCAGCACCTTTTAGTTTTTTTGTTCACAATGTACTATATTCTTTATATAATTATTAATATATGTATAACAAACGCCTAAAAATTCTTAGCATTTGTGAAGATTTTGTGTATAAACTATTGCAAAATGTTGTATCTTGTGCTATATTCATATTAGAGTACTGTTTGAAAAATTATTATAAATTGGAGGAACTAAAAAGTGAAAGAAACATTCAAAAAGCTATTCGCATGCCTTATGGCTTTGATTATGGTGATGACTGTAACCCCGTTCACAGCCGTTACCGCTTCAGCCGCAGAGGCAAAAAGCTCAAACATTGCGGAAACTGAGGCTAAATACAAAAAAGCCCCATCAACAACCTTTACCGCCAAGAAGGGTATGAGTGAGGTCTCTTGGCTCAACAGCAGTGAAGTAACTACAACTGAAGGAACAACTTATAAGCAGTCTTTTGCTCCGTCATCAAATGTACTTTATTGGCCGAGCGCTTATGTGGGAACAACAACTAATCTTGATGGGAGCGCAAACAGACTTAATTTTAAAATGTTTTATCCGTCGGCAGTATTGCTTTGGGACGGTAAAACAGACGTTTATATGCCTATTATGGCACTTGCTCAAAATACACTAAAAAGCAATCCTTTGGCATTTGACTCCGGCAGAACAATTTTTTATGCTGCACCTTATGATTTGGAACGTTTAAACGCTGCCACATCTCCTGCTCACAGTACGGATTTTTATGCTGATGAATGGCGTGGTGTTACCGGTTCGAAAAATGAGAATTTTACATTGACCAGATATTCTGACGGCTCAACTTTTGGATTTGCTGCTGAAGTATTAACCTCGTTTATTTTCAAAGGCGAAGGCGCAGGTAAATGCTATAATTTCGGATTATCCATGGAAAATGATGCCGCAAGTTTTCTTCACGTTGACAGTGGCATAACATTTAATTCAAACGGCTACTTAGCTAAAAAACTCTATTGGACAACTAATTCATACAGTGATCCGGAGCAGTTTAATACATCTAAGGATAACAACTCTTGGCAGTCAAGCTCTACAATTTATGTAGTAAACTATGAGCCTGTTGCCGATGCTGCAAATGAAGCGGCAGAATATTTAAAAACTTTAGTTCAAACAGATTATACTCCTGAAGCGGTTAATGCATACTATGATGCTGTTACGGCATTATATGATTTTGACCCTAACACTTATTTTGACCAAAATGACGGTAAATCCGCAACTGATCTTGAGGATGTTGCTGTTCGTGTAGGTAAGTGCACAACGGAAATTAAAAAACTTATTGATAATTATAATGTTACAAAGAAAAATCTTGAAAACAGTAAGCAATACCGTATTTCGTTTACAGATGTAAACGGCAATCTTGTTGCTGACCACTACTACAAGGCTGGCGAAACCATTATTCAGCCAAAGCTTGATAGTGATAAGTTTATAAATACAGATCCTGAAGGTCATTATACTGCTTCTTATAAATGGCAGCCTGCAATTTCAGCTACAGCTACAGCTGATGTAAGCTATGTTGAAAAAGCAGTAATTCCTGTTAAAACACCGCATGCATATCCTGCAAATTATACTCCTGTATATCAAGATGGCAAATATGCACATACACGCAAATGTGCATTGTCTGATTGTGGTTATATTGATTGGGCGTATTGCACATTCGTAAAGGATGAAGAAAAATCTAAAGACGCAACTTGCACAACTGATGAAATCCTTGTAAAGAAATGCTCGGTTTGCGGTCAGTCTTATACCGATAACGTTAATAATAAAAAGAAACTCAATCATGATATGCAGTTGGTAAAAACAGTTGCACCTACATGTGCCGATGAAGGCTATGATTTATATAAGTGCTCAAGATGTGATGTGACTGAAAAAAGAAAGATTGTTCCTGCAATTTCCGGAAGTCACGATTGGCAGTTTACTAAAACCGTTGCCCCTACTTGTAACGAGAAGGGCTATGACCTTTTAACATGCAAGAAATGTAAATCAACTAAAAAGGAAAATATTCAGCCAATCAATCCATCTAATCACAAATTTATAAAAACAAACACTGTACCACCTACTTGCACTACAGGCGGCTATGACGTTTATACTTGTGAGCGTTGCGGTAAAACGGAGCATAGAAACGAAGTTCCGGCTATCGCAGGTGGCCATACATATAATTTTACAAAGACCGTTGCTCCAACTTGCACAGAGCAAGGCTATGACGTTTATACTTGTTCAAAGTGCGGCAATACCGAAAAAAGAAATGTAAAGCCGATTGATTCATCAAATCATAATTACACTGTAACGGTTGTCGCTCCGACTTGTACTGAAAAGGGATATACAAAACATACCTGTTCACGTTGCGGCAATACATATAATGATAATTACATTAACGCATCCGGCCATTCATTTACAAATTATGTACTTGACGGCAACGCAACCTGTACTCAAGACGGCACGATGACAGCTCAGTGTGACAAATGTAACGAAACTAATACAATCCCAGCTCCCGGTTCAAAACTCGGTCACGATTATGCGCAAACTGTTACTCCTCCTACTTGTGTTTCAGGTGGATACACAACTTATGTTTGCACAAGATGTAATGACACTTATGTAGGAAATTATGTCGATGCTATCGGTCATAGTTATAATAATGTTGTTACTCCTCCAACCTGTACGGCAGGCGGATATACAACGCACACCTGTGTAAGAGGCGACAGCACTTATGTTGATTCTCAAACTTCGCCTCTCGGTCATAGCTATGCTGCAACTGTAGTTGCCGCTACAACAACGTCACAAGGCTATACAGTATATACTTGTACACGTTGCGGCGTTAATTATGTAAGCGATTACACACCTGTATTGCCGACTCTTACTCCGAATGAAAACAAAATTGCTAAAGAATACGGAGTCGATGCTAAAACAGCTCAGGAAATTAATTACATTTTTATCACTAATAATGTTTCAAGTGATACGGCTTCTTTGACCGAAAGCAAAATGACTGCTAAACCTCCTAAAGGCGACGGCGATTATAAAGGCTCAAACTTCGGACTTTTAAGAGCGAAAACCACTAAACTTAAAAAGAACAGTGTTACCGTTAAATGGAATAAGGTTAAAAATGCAGACGGCTATATTGTTTACGGTGCTAAGTGCGGTGCCAAGAGTAAATATAAGGTACTTAAGGTGGTTTCAGGTAAGACTACATCCTACACTCATAAAAAGCTTAAGAAAGGCACATATTATAAATATAATATCGTAGCATTTAAATATGTAAACGGTGTCAAGGTTACACTCGCTGCTTCTAAAAAGATTCACGCAACAACTCTTGGCGGTAAATACGGTGTAGCAAAGGCAGTTAAGCTTAATAAGAGTAAGGTAAAAATCAAAAAGGGCAAGACCTTTAAGATTAAAGCTTCTGAAATTAAGAAGGATAAGAAAATTAAGAGGCACAGAGCTATTTGCTATGAATCTTCAAATACTAAGATTGCCACAGTAAATTCAAAAGGCAAGATTAAGGCTAAGAAGAAGGGCAAATGCACAATTTATGTTTACGCTCAAAACGGTGTTTATAAGACTGTAAAGGTAACAGTTAAATAAAAATCAATAGTTTTGCAGAGGCGGTTGAAAAACTGCCTCTGTTTTTTTATTTGACTACGAAATAAATATACCCACCATAGGTTAAAAGGAGCAGTATTCCTTGCCATCTTTGGAATTTTTGCGTTATCATCGTCGGCAAAACCGCAATGCAAATTACTATAAGGCATATTTTCATATCCATACTTACGCTTGAGGCAGAAACGGCAAGTTCACCGCTCCCTCTTGCTATTGAAATTAATGAGCAAAGCGGAAGAATTAATGTTAAATCAATAATGTTTGCACCGAGTATGTTGCCTGCCGAAAGTGTTCCGGATTTCTTTTTGAGCGCCGACAGCGCCGTTACAAGTTCCGGCAGGGAAGTGCCTATTGCAACTGCAATTACGCTTATCACCCTTTGCGAAATGTGTAAGTTTTTTGCTATTTGAGTTCCTTGCGACACAAGAAGTCTTGCGCCAATAACTATTCCTATTGCGCCGAAAACAAATAAAACAGTACAAAGCACTTTTTCTTTTACTGTAAACGTTTTATCGTTTTCATCGTTTTTTACTTCTTTTTTTATGCTTTTTATGTTTTCCAAAATAAATACTGCAAATACTGATATTAAAAGTGTAACACCTAATGCGGACAAAAAATAATATTCTTTGCTTTCGCCTTTAAATTGTAATGTTTGTTTTTTTGTGATAACGCAGCCTATTATTAAAGATATAATTGCTAAAATCATTGAAATACCTTTAAAGAAAATGTCACGCCTTTTTATTTCAAAGGGCATAAAGGTTATGAAAAGTCCTAATATCAGTGCAGTGTTTGCCGTGACCGAGCCTATTGCATTGCCGACTGCCATATCGACGTTTTTGGTTACGGTTGCCTGAACGCTTACTATTATTTCAGGCAGAGTTGTAGCAATTGAAACGATTGTTGCGCCAATTATAAAATTAGGTATTTTAAGCATTTTTGCCGCTTGTGTAGCACTGTCAACAAAAATATCTCCGCCCTTGATTATTAAAAAAAGTCCGATAATAAAAAAGGTGTATGTAAAAATATTCGCCATATCTGTCCGCCTTAAAATTTAGTTGTGTTAAACGCTTATATATGTTATAATATTTCAGTTGATTAATATATGAGGTGACGTTATGTCTAAAAACAAAAAATTCACTCCTTTAATATTTATTCCTATTGCAGTGGCAGTATTCGTGTTAATCTTTCTTGCCGTAAGCGGTCATTTAACTAAAACCGAGGATATAAAAAAGCCTACTGCCGAAACTTCAATTTCAGTCGTTAATGATGAAACGACTGAGCCTACAAGCGCTAATACCGACGGTAAGGTTACTCTTTGCGCAGTTGGTGATAATCTTATTCACAACACCTTGATTGATGCAGGTAAGCAGAAGGACGGAAGCTACGACTATACTTGCCTTTATAAAAATATTGCTCCCGTTATTCAAAAATATGATATATCTGTAATTGACCAGGAAACAGTTTTGGGCGGCTCTGAATTTGAATATACCGGTTATCCGGTTTTTAATTCTCCGCAAGAAATCGGAGACGCTGCTATTAAGGCAGGCTTTGATATTTTCAATTGTGCAAATAATCATATTATGGATAAAGGCTCTCAGGGCGTTATGAATGAAATTGATTATTTCAAAAAGCAAAAGGATATTGTTTATCTTGGCATTAACGAGGACGAGCAGAGTTATAACACTGTTAAATATTATGTAAAAAACAATATAACATTTGCGCTTCTTAATTATACCTATGGCACAAACGGCATTGACTTGCCAAGCGATAAGCCGTGGCTTGTTAATTTGATGAATAAGGACAAGGTTACTAAGGATATAAAAGAGGCAAGGGAAAACGCCGACGTTGTAATAGTGTTCCCTCATTGGGGGACGGAAAACAGCTTTGGTATATCTGATTATCAAAAGGAATATACCGAGCTTTTCAGTTCTCTCGGAGTTGACCTTGTTATCGGTTGCCACCCTCACGTTATTCAGCCTGTTAAAGAGGTTACTAATGACAAGGGGCATAAAATGCTTGTCTATTATTCTCTCGGTAATTTCATTTCTCATCAAATCGAAATTGACCAACTTTGCGGCGGTATGGCAAGTGTTGATATTGAAAAGAAAAACGGCGAAATCACAATTGAGGGCAAATTTGTACCGATTGTAACTCATTACAGCAGAACCGACAGCGGCAAATTTACATTTGACGTCTATAAGCTGAGTGATTATAATGACGAACTTGCTTCCTCGCATTCTCAAAAGGGCGGCACACCGGAATATTATAATAAGCTTGTTAAAAAGGTTGTGGATGAAAAATACCTCGATTTATCAAAATAGTCTGTTTTTTGTCATTTTGTATAAAAATTTTCAATATGAACAAGTGCTCACTTAGTAAATTGACAAAATTGCATAAAATCGTTGACAAATGTAAATTTGCTGACTATAATGAAATTGTAGTAAGAACAAAGGCGTTCCGAGTGAATTCGGAGCGCCTGTTTTTTTGCTTTATTTTATTAAAACAAATTCTTGAGAGAGGAGTATTTACTATGAGTAAGTACACAAAGGAAGAAATCCTTAAAAGCGCACAGGAAAACGGCGTAGAATTTATCAGACTTCAGTTTACAGACGTTTTCGGCATTATGAAAAACGTTGCTATCACAAGCTCACAGCTTGAAAAAGCACTTGATAATGAGTGTATGTTTGATGGCTCGTCAATTGACGGCTTCGTAAGAATCAACGAAAGTGATATGTATCTTCATCCTGATTATGATACATGGACAATTTTCCCTTGGAGAAAGCACCAGAACGCTCAGACAGCTCGTCTTATTTGCTCTGTTTATTGTGCAGATAATAAGACTCCGTTCCTTGGCGACCCAAGAAACGTTCTTCAGAAGGTTATGAATGAGGCTGCTGAAATGGGCTACAGCTTTAACGTAGGTCCTGAATGTGAGTTTTTCCTCTTTAAGCTTGATGAAGACGGTAATCCGACAACTACAACAGGTGATGAGGGTGGTTATTTTGACCTTAACCCAATCGACCATGGCGAAAACTGCCGTCGTGATATTTGCCTTGCTCTTGAGGAAATGGGATATACAATTGAAGCATCTCACCATGAGGTTGCTGAGGGACAGCACGAAATTGATTTCAAGTTTGATGAGGTTATGACAAGTGCTGACCGTGTAATGACATTTAAGCACGTTGTTAAAACTTATGCTACAAAGCATGGCCTTCATGCAACATTTATGCCAAAGCCGATTTACGGTATTAACGGTTCAGGTATGCATACTAATATGTCGCTTATGACTAAAAATGCTGAGGGCAAAACAGTTAATGCTTTCTATGATTCTGAAAGCGAAGACGGTCTCAGCGATGTTGCTCATTACTTTATCGGCGGACTTCTTAAGCACGTTAAAGGTATTGCCGCTTATTCAAACCCGACTGTAAATTCATATAAGAGACTTGTACCGGGCTATGAAGCTCCTACTTATATCGTTTGGTCAGCATCTAACCGTTCTTGTCTTGTTCGTATTCCTGCCGCAAGAGGTATGGGTACTCGTGTTGAACTTCGTTGTCCTGACCCAACCTGCAATCCTTATCTTGAAATGGCACTTTGCCTTGCAGCCGGTCTTGACGGAATTAAAAACAAAATTACTCCTGCTCCGGCAGTAGATTATAATGTATTTGACCTTTCAAATGAAGAACTTGAAGAAAAAGGTATTGATTGTCTTCCTGGCTCACTTGAAGAGGCTGTTAAGGCTTCAGAGGCTGACCCGTTTGTTAAACAAACAGTAGGCGAACACGTATTCAACGCATACACAGAAGGCAAGAAGGCTGAATGGGACGAATACAGAACAAAGGTTTCACAGTGGGAAATCGACAGATATATGGTTAATTATTAATTTTTACTTAACCCTCTCTTATGGCATTTATGCCATTTAGCCAAGCCGATATCATTTCGGTGTCGGTTTGGCTTATTTTTTCAGCACAATGGGGTGCGACAATGCAATTGCATTTGCCGCACCCTGTTTTTTTATTTCTTTTTGACATTACAAACTATATAATTTGAGGAGGAAGAATAAATGGATATAACATCTATTCTTGAAAAGGTCGACAGCGAAATGTTCGGCATCTGGTTTTTGATTGGTGCGGCTCTCGTTTTCTTTATGCAATGCGGTTTTGCTATGGTTGAAACGGGATTTACACGTGCAAAAAATGCGGGTAATATTATAATGAAAAATCTTATGGATTTTTGCATCGGTACTCCGATGTTTATATTGCTCGGTTTTGGTCTTATGATGGGTGAAGAAGTCTTAGGCGGCTTTTGCGGTATGCCAACCTTGGGCGTTTTCACAAATTATCAAAACTTTGATTGGTCAAACTTTGTGTTTAACCTTGTGTTCTGTGCTACAGCGGCAACTATTGTTTCCGGTTCAATGGCGGAGCGTACAAAGTTTTCAAGCTATTGTATTTATTCGGCAGTAATTTCTGCTGTTGTTTATCCAATTGAGGCAGGTTGGATTTGGAATCCAAACGGTTGGCTTGCTAATCTTGGTTTCCATGATTTTGCAGGTTCTTGCGCTATTCATACGGTTGGCGGTATAACTGCATTTATCGGCGCAATTATGGTCGGCCCTCGTATTGGTAAATATGTTGAGGATAAGAAAACGGGCAAAAAGGTAGCAAAGGCAATTCCTGGTCACTCACTTACTCTCGGCGCACTCGGTGTATTTATCCTTTGGTTTGGATGGTACGGTTTCAACGGTGCAGCAGCAAAGAGCGGACCTCAGCTTGCTTCTATCTTTTTAACAACAACATGTGCACCTGCTATTGCAACTTGTGTAACTATGATTTTCACTTGGATTAAAAACGGTAAGCCAGACGTTTCAATGTCGCTTAATGCTTCACTTGCAGGTCTTGTTGCAGTAACAGCAGGATGTGATGTTGTTGATGCTCTCGGTTCTTGCCTTATCGGTGCGGTTTCCGGTATCCTCGTAGTTCTTGCTGTTGAATTTATTGATATTAAGCTTAAGGTCGACGACCCTGTAGGTGCCGTAGCAGTTCACTGTGTAAACGGTATGTGGGGCACAATTGCGGTAGGTCTTTTCGCAACAACTTCTGTTCCTGGCAACGATTCGTTTAAAGGCCTTTTCTACGGCGGCGGTTTCTCACTTCTCGGCAAGCAACTTTTAGGTCTTGCTTGTGTTGCAGCTTGGACAATTGTTACAATGACAATCGTATTCCTTATTATTAAGAAAACTAACGGACTTCGTGTATCTGAGGATGAGGAAATCAATGGTCTTGACGCTACTGAACATAATCTTCCGTCAGCTTATGCAGACTTTATGCCGGCTATGGCATTTGCTACATCGTCATCAATTAAAGCTTCTGCTCCTAAGGCAAGTGTTCCGGCTTCGCCTCTTGCACCTGTTGAAAAGGCAGTTGAGGTTGAAACTTATACAACTAAAAAATCGCCTGAGCTTTCAAAGGTAGTTATGATATTTAATCCTGCCAAATTTGAAGATGTCAAAACTGCTATGAATTCGATAGGCGTCACCGGAATGACCGTAACAAATGTAATGGGTTGCGGTATTCAAAAGGGCCATATCAGAAAATATCGTGGTATTGAAATTGAAGAAATGAATCTCAATCCAAAAATGAAGCTTGAAATGGTCGTTTCGGCAGTGCCTGTTGAAAAGGTTGTTGAAACTGCAAGAGACGTTCTTTATACAGGTAATATCGGTGACGGTAAAATCTTTATATATGATGTGGAGGATGCCGTAAAGGTTCGTACAGGCGAGCGTGGATATGACGCTTTGCAGGGCGAAGATGATGTTTAATACTTGTTTAATTTAATCTTTCACAAATATTTGTATTTGTTATTTTCTACCTAAAAAAAGCAGGATTGCAATTGCAGTCCTGCTTTTTCTATTGCATAAATATAATATGGTATTCATTAGAATACGCATAAGTATACAACAATGTTAACAAATACTGTGATATTATACATAAATAAAGCAAAAAATTGCTTTAATTTTGTAATTTGTATAATTGACTACAGTACATTATTTATTGTAAAATTAATTTAACGGTGATATTTAATGAACATAATGTTCATAAATTTTATATTATCATTTCTATTTAACTTAAGGAGAGGATATTATGTTGAAAGAGGGAGAAATCAGGATTCCGTCAGGCTGTGCCATTGCTGCAATAATCGACAGAAAAGGCAATCGTATCAACGGTTCGGAAATTATTAAATCTATCGCTCTTATGCATGACAGGTCTAACGGTCTCGGCGGCGGCTTTGCGGCTTATGGCATTTACCCTGAACACAAAGACGAATACGCAATTCACGTTTTCTATGATTCTAGCGAAGCAAAAAAACAATGTGAGGATTTTCTTTTTAGGCATTTCAATATTGATGTTGCCGAAAGAATACCTACCCGTCAGGTACCGAGTATTGAAAAAGGACCTGATATTTGGAGATATTTCGGCAAGGCTAACCGTGTTCGTATGAAGGATGCACGTCAAGATGAACTTGAATATGTTGCTCAGTGCGTAACCAAGGTCAACAATGCTATTGACGGCGCATATATTTTTTCAAGTGGTAAAAATATGGGCTGTTTTAAAGCGGTAGGATATCCTGAGGATGTCGGCGAGTTTTATATGCTTGACCAATATGAGGCGTATATTTGGACTGCTCACGGCAGATTTCCAACCAACACCCCCGGCTGGTGGGGCGGTGCTCATCCGTTTAATATTCTTGACTGGTCAATTGTTCATAACGGCGAAATTTCTTCTTATGACGCAAACCGAAGATATATTGAGCAGTTTGGCTATATTTGCACAATGCAGACAGATACCGAAGTTATCACTTATCTTTTTGACCACCTTTTGCGCCACCATAGTCTTCCTATCGAGGTTGCCGCTGATGTTCTTACAGCGCCTGAATGGGAGGAGATAGATAAAATGGACGATGACAGAAAGGAATATTTCACAAATCTTCGTTCAATTTATAACGGCGCTCTCGTAAACGGTCCTTTCTCCGTAATTCTCGGTTCTAATAAAGGGCTTCTTGCTATTAATGATAGGCTTAAGCTTCGTTCGCTTACTGCGGCAACAAAGGGCAATAGGGCATATTTTGCTTCTGAGGAATCGGCTATCAGAATTATTTGCCCTGACCCTGAAAAGGTATGGTCTGTTTCAGGCGCCGAGCCTGTATTTATTCCGCTCGAAATTGATGATGAGGAGGTTGAGGACTGATGATTAATTATATTCCACGTAAATTTACTGTTATTCGTGATAAAGAATTATGTATTAACTGCGGCTGTTGTGTTCGTCAGTGCTCAAACGAATGTCACTATTTTGATGAGGACGGCAAAACCGTATTGGTTAATTCAAAAAATTGCGTTGCGTGTCACAGGTGTGTTGACCTTTGTTCTACAGGTGCGCTTCGCATAGAAAAATATGTTTGCGATTATCGTGATAACGCAAACTGGACTCCTACTTATCAGCAAGAAATTTGCCGTCAGGCAGATACAGGCTCTGTTCTTCTTTCGGCAATGGGTAATCCTAAGCCTTATCCAATTTATTGGGATAAAATTTTGCTTAATGCATCGCAAGTAACCAACCCGTCTATCGACCCGCTTCGTGAGCCTATGGAAATTCGTACTATTTTAGGCCGTAAGCCTAATAAGCTTGAGGTTGAAAGAAAGGGTAAATCAATTACTAAAATGCCGCCTCAGGTTATGCTTGAAACACCTATAATGTTTTCTGCTATGAGTTTTGGCTCAATCTCTCTTAATGCTCAAAAATCGCTTGCAATGGCGGCTGTTGAGCTTGGAACGCTTTTTAATACAGGCGAAGGCGGACTTCATCCTGATTTGCGCTCCTTTGGCGATTATGCAGTTGTTCAGGTCGCTTCCGGTCGTTTTGGCGTTCATAAGGATTATCTTAATAATTCTAAATTTATTGAAATCAAAATCGGTCAAGGTGCTAAGCCGGGTATCGGCGGTCACCTCCCCGGTGAAAAAGTTAATGTAGAGGTGTCAAATGCACGTATGATTCCTGAGGGATCAGATGCTATTTCTCCCGCTCCTCACCACGATATTTATTCTATTGAGGACTTGCGCCAGCTTATTTGGTCGCTTAAGCAGGCAACTCATAATAAAAAGCCTGTTTCCGTTAAAATTGCCGCAGTACATAATGTTGCCGCAATTGCTTCCGGTGTTGCAAGAGCAGGTGCGGATATTGTTGTAATTGACGGTTTTAGAGGCGGTACGGGTGCAGCACCTACAAGAATAAGAGATAATGTAGGTATTCCTATTGAACTTGCACTTGCAGCAGCTGACCAAAGGCTTCGTGACGAGGGTATTCGTTCAACTGTTTCTCTTGTTGCCGCAGGTTCGTTCCGTTGTTCATCCGATATTGTTAAAGCAATTGCTCTCGGTGCAGATGCTTGCTATGTTGCTTCTGCTCCACTTATTGCAATGGGCTGCCATATGTGCCAAACATGTAATACCGGTAAGTGTAATTGGGGCATTGCTACTCAGCGTCCTGACCTTACACGTCGTCTTAATCCTGAAATTGCACATAAAAGGGTAATCAATTTAATAAACGCTTGGAATCACGAAATTAAAGAAATTATGGGCGGTATGGGTATCAACTCTATTGACTCGCTTCGTGGTAACAGACTTATGCTTCGTGGTATCGGTCTTAGTGATAAAGAACTTGAAATACTCGGTATTAAGCATGCCGGCGAATAAGGAGGGCATAGATATGAAAAAAGTTTTCGCAAGAGAAGAACTTTGCATAAACTGCCGCCTTTGCGAGGTTTATTGCAAAACAGCTCATTCAAAATCTAAAGACGTAGTTAAAGCATATAAATCGGAAAATCCTGAACCTGTAAGCAGAATTTCTGTTTTCGGCGATAAGGTCGCTTCCGTTGCAGTCAATTGCCGCCATTGTGATGACCCTGCATGCGTTAAGGCTTGCATTACGGGCGCAATGACTAAGGATAAAAAAACAGGCATTGTATCTGTTAACGAGGATAAGTGCATAGGCTGTATGACTTGCCTTGCAGTTTGCCCAATCGGTTGTATTAAGCAGGGCAATATTGCATATAAGTGTGACCTTTGTCAGGGCGAAGAACCGGCTTGTGTTAAAAACTGCCCTAATAATGCTTTGCTCTGGCTTGAGGTAGGAGGTGCTAAATAATGAATTATGTTATTGTAGGCGCTTGCGCCGCAGGTCTTGCTGCTGCTGAGGCTGTCAGAAAAGCCGATGCCAAGGGTAATATCACAATGCTTACAGAGGAGGCTTATTTCCCTTATTCACGCCCTTCTATCAGCTATTTTCTTAAGGGCAAGGTTAAGGAAAACGATATGGCTCTTCGTAAGCCGTCTTTTTATAAAACAAATAATATAAATGTTATTACAAATGCTAAGGTAACCTCTATTGACAGAAAAAATAAAACTGTTAAGGTCGGCAAAAAATCATACCCTTATGATAAACTTTGCCTCGCAACAGGCTCAAAGCCGTTCGTGCCTCCTATGGAAAACGTTGAGGGCAAGGAAAATGCGGTTACATTTCTTGATTTAGCTTCTGCAAAGGAGCTTAAGTCTCTTGCAAATGAAAACACAAAAGCTGTTGTAATCGGTGCAGGTCTTATCGGTATGAAAGCTGCCGAGGGTCTTGTTAAAATATGCAAAAGCGTAGATGTTGTTGAACTTGCGCCAAGAGTTTTACCGTCAATTCTTGATAAAACTTCTGCACGTCAAGTTAAAAAGCATTTGGAAAATAACGGCATTAAATTTCATTTGGAAAATACTGTTGTTAAGGCTCAGTCAAAGGGTAAGCATATTACAGGCGTAACTCTTAAAGACGGCAAAACATTAAAATGCGATTTGCTTGTTCTTGCAGTCGGTGTAAGACCTCAGTGCGAACTTGCCGAAAGCGCAGGGATTGAGGTGAACAGGGGTATTATTACCGATATTCACACTATGCAAACGAGCGATAAGGATATCTATGCGGCAGGTGACTGCACCGTATCTGTTGATATGCTTGACGGCTCAAAAAAATTATTGCTCTTTGGCCTAACGCAGTGCAGCAGGGCAGAGTTGCCGGTTATCAAATGGCAAGTGAAAGCAATACGGTAGACGGTACTTATTCTGTAAACGCTATTGACTTTTTCGGCCTTCGTATTTGCACCTGCGGTCTTATCAATGCTCAAGGTGAGCAATATTTTGATAAAATTAAATCTGACGGCGATGTATATAAAAGGCTTGTATTTGAGGGTGACAGGCTTGTAGGCTTTGTTCTTATCAATTCAAGCGAAAATGCAGGAATTTATACAAATCTTATTTCAAATAAGGTTGACCTTTCTACTCTTGAAGGCGATATTATGGAAACACCGTCAATATTTTTGTTTGATAAGGATACAAGAATTCAAAAGCTGAGAGGAGGCATTTTGTTATGATTATCGAAGCAGGACTTACTCGATATGAAGCAGTAAATAAGGAAATTGAAAAGCAACTTGAAAAGCAAAATAAGGTTACTGTTAAAGATGTCAACGGTCAGCGTTATATCGGTTGTGCTCTTGATGAGGGCAAAACAATTGAGGTTTACGGCACTCCGGGCAACGATATGGCTTGCTATTTAAACGGCGGCAGGGTTGTTGTTTTCGGAAATTGTCAGGACGCAGTCGGCAATACAATGGGCGGCGGCGAAATTGTTGTCCACGGTCACTCCGGTGACGCTATGGGTTACGGTATGCGTGACGGCCAAATTTATATTCGTGATAACGTTGCTTGCCGTGGCGGTATTCATATGAAAGAATTTAGGCAAATGCGCCCTGTTCTTGTTATCGGTAAAAATGCCGGCTCGTTTCTCGGCGAATATATGGCGGGCGGCACTATCGTATTGTTGGGCCTTGATATGAAAAGGGGCGAAAAGCTTTTCGGCACCCACTGTGCTTCGGGTATGCATGGCGGCAAAATCTTTGTCCGTGGAACATTTCCTAAAGAAAATATTTCTCAGAATATTAAGGTTCAGGCTCTTGATGATGATGATAAAAAAGAACTTGACGAATATATTAAAAAATATTGCAAGTATTTTAATAAGGATTATAATGAAATTATGCAAAAGCCTTTTAAAAAGCTCGTTGCGGCAACATCACGTCCTTATGCAAATCTCTATACACCTAATTGATAAAAGCTACATTTTAAGGGATAGATTTCTTAACGAAATCTATCCCTTAAAAAATTTAAGCCTTTAAGTTTGTTTTAAATTGTAATTTAATCAAAAATCAAAATATTTCAATTGCCTTTCAAGTGTTATTGAAAAATAAAAATTTGAAAAGTGTTAGACAATCCGTTAGACAGTAGCAAAAAATAAGAGCCAAATCAGTTAAGATTTGGCTCTATATCAATGTCTTTGTACAGCATATTTGATACAATGTGACCATTACAATTCTATCAATTTATCGTTGTTAAAATAATAAATGTTTTCTTTTTTGCATCCGTAATTTGAATTAGGAAGGGCTATGTGAGGCTCAAAAGTGAAATATTTTACTTTACTAAGCTTTTTCTTGTTACCTTTTTCAATATAAATTCTGCGATTTTTATTTTTTACTATTGAATGTCCCAAATTGCCGTTAAAATCAAGATTTATATATCCACATTTTTTGATAAAATCATTCATATGATAATATAATTCTTCAAATGTAGTATTGCTTGTGGCAAAATTGAGAAGTTCACTATGTAATTCTTTTTCTATTAATAAACCATTTTTCCACTCGGCGTTTTGTATTTGATTAATTTCATCTACAACTTTGCCGTTTTCTATAATTATCGTTCTTGCATAATCGCCCCAAATATTTTTGATTTGTGGACTTAAATCAATGGTGATTATATCATCGTTTTTAATAATATAATCAGAGGTTATATATTCTTTGCCTGATACTGATTTTGTTGTTTCATCACCTGCAAAAATCAATGCACCTACATTATAGTACCAAAATGAATCTGCACCAAGTTCAAGCATTTTGTTTTCACACATTTCTCGAATCTTAATTAGGCTGAGATTAGGCTTGATGATTTTTTTTGCATATTCAATAGTTTCTTTTGCAATAGATTGTATTTTGAAATATAATTCTTGTTCCTTATGTGCGCTTTTATCAATGATTATATTAAACATTTTTTACCTCAAAATATTATTTTTAAATATACAATACAATTTCTTTTATTAAATATGATTTTCCAGATCCCCACTTGCCAGTTACCAGTAAAGCACCGACATATTCTTTCGATTTTATATATTCAATAATTTCGTTGTGCGTATTCATAAATACTCCTTAAAATAATGTCATTTTTTACATTTTATCACAAATTAAATCAATAGTAAATATGTGAATAAAAACAAACACTAGTAATAAAGTGTATGTTTAGCAAAGAAAACAAATCACTTTTCGGTAGGGAATATATACAAAACGATTATGTTTTTAAATGGGATAATGGGCAACCGTATAACCCCGATTACATAACAAGTAAATTTGCTAAAACGCTCAAAAAATACAACTTAAAGAAAATACGCTTTCACGATTTGCGACATAGTTGCGCAAGCTTATTAAACGCACAAGGTTACACATTAAAAGATATACAGGAATGGCTCGGACACGCAGATATACAAACTACTGCTAACACTTATGCACACCTTGATATAGGCAGAAAGAAAAATATCACAAATTGCCTTTCAAGTGTTATTGAAAAATAAAAAATTTGAAAAGTGTTAGAAAAAGTGTTAGAAAACAGAAAAAAATAAGAGCCAAATCAGTTAAGATTTGGCTCTATATCAATGTCTTTATACAGCATATTTGATACAATGTGACGATAACAAAATTTTTATAAAACTATATAAAAAAGTCAACCACCGGTTTAGTTTGCTCAACCGACGATATGTGGAAAAACTTATCAAGATATGCTATTATAAACTTGTATTATTTAGATTGTATAATAAAAACGAGGTGGCAAAATGGATATCAAAGAAACTGGACAAAAAATTGCTAAACTAAGGCACAATAATAAGATAACTCAGGAAGAACTTGCCAATAAAATCGGTGTTTCGTCGCAGGCTGTCAGCAAATGGGAAAATGGCAAAAACATGCCAGACATCGAAAATCTTATGCTGATTGCCAAACTGTTTAATGTGCCTTATTCATTTTTCATTGAAGACGAAAATGATAAGCATTTGAAATACCGTTCAAGACTTTTCGACGAGGACAGTATGTACACAAAGGTTCAAACCTTTGCACAGTTTGAAGGATTGGAACAAACATTAAAATCCCTTGATTTTATGAGAACAAAACACAGTGGTCAGTACAGAAGGCAGTCAAAATATTCCGGAGACAGCGAAAAAGTCGAGTACATCAATCATCCGCTGATGATGGCTTGTCACGCACAAGCAATGGGTATTAAGGATGATGACATACTATCGGCAATCTTGTTGCACGATGTTGTTGAGGAAACTGATACCACATCAAACGAACTTCCTGTTAACGAAGAAACAAAAGAAATCGTGGAACTTTTAACATTCAAACTCTTGCCGAATATGTCAAAGGAAATCTCAAAAAATATTTACTATCAAAATATTGCAAAAAACAAAAAAGCCGTTACGGTTAAAATCTTGGACAGATGTAACAATATTTCCACAATGGCGTATGTTTTTTCAAAAGAAAAGATAATTGGATACATAAATGAAACGGAAGAATATATCATTCCGCTTATATCGGTTTTAGAAAGTGAGCCTGCACCGTACTGCAACATTGCATTCATTGTAAAATATCATATAATAAGCATACTTGAAGCTATAAAACCATTACTGTAAATATCAAAAAATCACGATGCCGAAAAGACACCGTGATTTTTATTTTGCTTAATTTTAATTAATTCCCAATACAAAAATAATGTCTGCTGATAAGACAAAAACACAAACAAACGCTGAAAAGTCTTTATTTACAAAGTTTTAGACAAAGGAATAGGACACTAAAAATTGTATCATTTTTAGTGTCCTATGGCGGTTGTGGGAGTAAGACTGCGTCGTCACAAACTCCATATCGCTCAAAATAACTTTTTTATTATTTGAGTTAAAGTTATTTATCACTCATTGCGTTGTTCCTCCTTTTCCCAAAAAGCTTACGCTTTTCGGGAGCCCTGAAAGTTCGAGTTTTCACAATTCATAATGATAAAAAACAGACACCTAAAAAGATGTCTGTTTTTCTATGGTTGCGGGAGTAAGACTCGAACTTACGACCTTCGGGTTATGAGCCCGACGAGCTACCAACTGCTCCACCCCGCGATATTAAATTGCTTTGCCGAGATTTCCTCGGTGTGCTATATATTATAACAGATATTTCTGATATGTCAATACCTAATTTATATTATTCACATAAATTATGAAATGTTACTGATTTTACAGCACCGATTTAATTTCACCCAAGCTTTTTAATTTAGCAAAAAGAAGTTTGTCAATTTCCGCTTCACCTTGCCAAAGGTCGGGAATCATAATGACACTCACATTTGCATTGTGGGCTGACAGAATCCCGTTTTTCGAGTCCTCAACAGCAATGCAATTTTCAGGCACTTCGTCAAGCTCCTCGCATGCCTTTAAATAAATATCCGGTGCAGGCTTAGAATTTTTAATCATATCGCCGCAGATAACCTTGTCAAAATAATGGGTGATATTCTTTTCCTCTAAATGATGAAAAACGCTGTCACTGCTTGTTGAAGAAGCCACTGCAAGCTTATATCCTTTTTCTTTAAGATATTCAAGTGCTTCGTGAAGAAAAGGCTTTTCGGGTACGCCGAAATCATTGAAATATTTATATGAATATTCTCTGCCTTTTTGCTTAAAAAGCTTTGCATCAAAGTCCTTGCCGAATTCGTTTTGCAAAATTTTAATAGCGGCTTGAGCAGTCATACCGAGTGTTTTATAGACCATATATCCTGCCTTGCCGATTCCCATTTCCTCGCCGACCGTATCCCAAGATTTCATACATACACTTTCGGTGTCAAACATAACGCCGTCCATATCAAAAACTACTGCTTTAAACTTCATTATCTAAAACACCTTCTTAAAAAATCTGTTCTTTTGCCGACGCTTTCAATTACGATTTTGCTTTTGCTTACCTTTATGAATTTGTTACTGCGGTGTTCGTTTACAAGTACTCCGAGTACACCTCTTGCAATCGGTGCCGCCTGTGGAATAACAGGGAATGTAAGAAACTTTACTAAATCAAAATCTTTATTTATAGGATATTTCTTCATAATATTACCTTTTGTTGTTACAGTTTTTATCACAATTAGAGCAATTGCCTGAGCAGGCACTTTTATGCTTTGTCGAATATATTATAGCAGAAATAAGCAATATTACAATTAATATTAATAAAATTATACTTTGAATATTCATTATAAAAGTCCTATAAGTGCAAAAATTCCGTGAGTAATGAACGCCATAATCCACGCAATTACACATTGAAAAACAACTACAAAGCAAGCCCATTTTCTTCCGAGTTCTCTTTTAATCGAAGCAATTGCCGCAACACAGGGAGTGTATAACAGACAGAAAACGAGAAGTGAAGCAGCGCCGAGTTGAGTGAGTATGCTCGTTATTTTTACACCTGAGCCTAAGAGAACGGATAGCGTGGATACTACGCTTTCCTTTGCCATAAAGCCGGTGATTAACGCAGTCGAAATTCTCCAATCGCCAAATCCAAGCGGCTTGAATATCGGTGCAATAAAGCCCGCAATTGTTGCAAGTATGCTGTCTTGTGAATTTTCGACAAGATTAAATTTAGTGTCAAAAGTTTGCAAAAACCAAATTACAATTGTTGCAACAAAAATCACAGTAAATGCTCTTTGAAGAAAATCCTTTGCTTTTTCCCAAAGAAGCTGGCAAACACTTTTAGCACTTGGCATTCTGTAGTTAGGAAGTTCCATTACAAAAGGCACAGGTTCGCCTTTGAAAATACTTAACTTCATTATCATAGCCATAAATACGGCAGTTGCAATTCCGAGTGCATATAGCAAAATCATAACTATTGCGCTGTTGTTAGGGAAAAATGCAGCGGCGAAAAAACCGTAAATAGGAAGCTTTGCCGAACAACTCATAAACGGAGTTAAAAGGATAGTCATTTTTCTGTCACGTTCACTTGATAATGTTCTGCTTGCCATAACTCCAGGTACGGTACATCCGAAACCTATAAGCATAGGCACAATGCTCCTGCCTGAAAGCCCTGCTTTTCTTAATAGCTTATCCATAACGAATGCAACCCTTGCCATATATCCGCTGTCCTCAAGCAGAGATAGGAAGAAAAAGAGCGTGACGATTATCGGCAGGAAATTTAACACACTTCCGACACCGTTGAATATTCCGTCAATTATAAGCGAATGTATTACATCGTTTATATTTGCTTTTGTAAGTAGACCATCAACTAAGGTTGTAAGGTGACTTATTCCTAAATCGAGCAAATTTGAAAGTCCTTTGCCGATTACGCTGAATGTGAGCCAAAATACAAGACCCATTATTGCAATAAATGACGGAATAGCCGTGTATTTACCCGTAAGTATTTTATCAATTTTAATACTTCTTGCGTGCTCCTTGCTTTCGCTCGGCTTAATAACGGTTTGCTGACAAATGCTTTTAATAAAATGAAAGCGCATATCGGCAATTGCGGCGGCTCTGTCAAGTCCACGTTCTTGCTCCATTTGAACAATGATATGTTCAATCATTTCCTTTTCATTTTGGCTGAGCTTTAATTTATCCTCAACAAGGCTGTCACCCTCAATAAGCTTAGAAGCCGCAAATCTAATGGGAATTTCAGCCGCCTCGGCGTGGTCTTCAATAAGATGCATTATTGCGTGGATACATCTATGTACTGCTGTTTGCTCGCTCGTTCCGTGCGAAATGCAAAAATCCTGCCTGCCGGGGCATTCTCTGTATTTTGCAATATGCAATGCGTGGTCTGTCAGCTCTTCAATACCTTCGTTTTTAGCAGCTGAAATCGGAATGACCGGAACGCCAAGCAGCTGTTCCATTTCGTTTACAAGCACGCTTCCGCCGTTTTTGCGGACCTCATCCATCATATTAAGCGCCACAACCATAGGAATGTTAAGCTCCATTAACTGCATTGTCAAATATAGATTTCTTTCAATATTGGAAGCGTCAATAATATTGATAATTCCTTTCGGCTTTTCATCTAATAAAAATTTTCTTGTTACTATTTCCTCATTGCTGTAAGGAGACATAGAATAAATGCCCGGCAAGTCTGTAATAAGTGTATCTGCGTGATTTTTTATTTCTCCGTCTTTTCTGTCAACCGTTACACCGGGAAAATTGCCGACGTGCTGATTAGAGCCTGTCAGCCTGTTAAATAAGGTTGTTTTGCCGCAGTTTTGGTTTCCTGCAAGCGCAAAGGTCAGTTTTGTGCCGTCGGGCAAAGGATTTTCGTCAGCTTTTGTGTGGAATTTGCCTCCTTCACCTAAGCCAGGATGGGAAATGTCCTTTTTTCTTGTATCAATATTATTGTCCGTTTTTATAGTATACGGCTTGTCAATTTCTATTTTCTCAGCATCGGCAAGTCTTAATGTCAATTCATAGCCGTGAATTTTAATTTCAACAGGGTCACCCATAGGTGCAAATTTTATCATTGTGATTTGAGCACCGGGAATAAGACCCATATCAAGAAAATGCTGCCTTAAGGCGCCTTCGCCGCCTACTTTTGTTATTTTTGCGCTTTTTCCTATTTCTAAATCTTTAATGTTCATTTTAACTCCATTTTTTTTAAAAGCTTATTTATAAATTATATAGAAAACATATTTTAAATATAACCCCTTAACAGTTAGTTTAACAAACTAACTTGATTTGTCAATAGAGAAGTACAATAAAATTTTAAGTTTTGAGTAAAACAAAAAATTTAATTGCTTTTTTGTTTATAACAAAAAGGTGCCGAAGCTTTCGCTTCGACACCTCAATGAATTCGATGTTAGCAACCGCAGCCGCAATCATTGTTGCCGCAACCGCCACCGCAACCGCCGCAGAGGAGTAAGATGATAATGAGGATGATAATCCAAGATGAACCACAACCAAAGTTATTGCATCCGCAACCCATTAGGTCGACCTCCTTTCACATTTTCTAAACTATCCTATGTTTTAAATGCAAAAGTGTTCATCTTGTTTTGTTAAAATATATTACCTAAGGTTATTGATTGATTTTCCTTTAACAGTTGAATTTCGTTTTTTGCTTCAATCAGTTTTTCACTTAGTTCATCTTCATTGTCTTTGCTTATATCCTTTGTCGCTTTTATTGCCGCACTTGCGCCGTCAAGCTGTGAATGATCTATCATTGCAGATAAATACGGATAGCTCTTGCTCCAATTTTTTCTGAGCTTTTCGCATTGACTTTTAGCTTTAAAAAAATCTTTTTGCTCGTTTAAGTCTAATGCCGTATTTATAATACTTGTTGTTTCGCTGCATACTTTATTAATTGTTACCTGTTCAATAATGCAAACCCCTGAACATACTATTAAAAGCACTATTGCAATATATATCTTTTTCATTTTGTGCTCGCCTTTCTTACTGTGTAAACATTTCCGTTATCATCAACAGTCATTAACAAAAGCTTGTTTGCCTGTTTGCCATTCGTTTTTAATAGTAATTCTATTTCGCTTTGCTTAATGTTTTTATTTTTAAAATATTCCTCGACAGGTTTTCCGTCAATAACTATTGCCGTGTGAAGTCCCTTGTCATCAACGCTTATTTTTACGTTGTCTGGAGTTAAAGGTTTGTATTTTTCCCAATTTTCGGCGCTGATGCTTCCGTTTGTTTCAATTACGGCATTTTGTACTTCTGCAATATCCCAATAACCCTGTTGCCTTAAAGCGTCGCACAAATCGTCAACGGTAAATCGTAACTGTCTCAATTTTTTTTCGTCTATTTTACCTTTGTCAATAATAACAATAGGTTTGCCTTGAATAAGATTTCTGAATTTAACGCTTTTAATGCTCAGTATTGCGACAATTATTTCAAGGCTTACAAATAAAAGCACCGGTATAATGCAGTTTAAAAGAGGCATATTGTTATCCTGAAGAGGAATTGTCGCAGTTGAGCTTATCAAAAATGTTATTACAAGTTCATGCGGTTTCAATTCTCCGACTTGCCTTTTGCCCATTATCCTTATCGCTATGATTACAAAAACATAAATTATAAATGCACGTATAATTACTAAACTCATATATTTCACCTATAATATTTTGCACATCATTTGCAATAATAATACAGGTGATTATATGACGCTTTCTAAAGATCTTGAAGAAAACTATAAACACTTCAAGAATGATTTTGTCGATTGCTCCGATTTTCTTGTAAGAAAGGCGAAGGTCGGGGATAAAAAACTATTCTTTGCCGCTTGTGACGGACTTATAGATTCTCTCCAGCTTTCTCAAATGGTGGTGTCTCCGATTTTAAAAAGTGAAGATATCAGTATAGATAATATTAAAAATTCGATTACTAATTGCGTTGAACTTAATGAAGCTAAAACATTTGCCGATTGTTACTATTATATTATGTCCGGCTTTGCCATTGTCGTGGTCGACGGGGAAAATATCGCTCTTGCTTTCGGTATTCAAAATCCGCCGTCAAGAAGCGTTGATGAGCCAACTAATGAAGAGTCCACGAAGGCACCTAAGGAAGCATTTGTTGAAATTTTAAATACTAATAAAGCGCTCCTTAGAAAAAGACTTAAAACTCCGCATTTAAAGCTAAAACAAATAAAGCTTGCTTCTGCCGCACCTGCACCTTGTGTTATCGCTTATATGGATGACAGAGCTGATAAAGAACTTGTAACTCAAATAATAAGTGCTGTTCAAAATTCAAAATTAAATGTGTTGACCGATTTTGGAACGCTCGTTCCTTTTGTAGACACAAGCGTCAACTCTATGTTTTCCGACGTTGCGTCAACCGAGCGTCCCGACATAATTGTTTCAAAGTTGCTTGAGGGCAGGGTGGCAATTCTTGTTGAGGGTTCGCCGATTGCCTTGTATACTCCGGCTCTCTTCAGCGATAATTTTCAAACACCTGATGATTATGATACTCCGCCGTTTTATTCGGGATTTATCAGGACACTTCGTTATTTTTCCTTCGTTTTATCTATATTTTTACCCGGAGTCTACGTTGCAATAGGAACATTTCACCAAGAACTGATTCCGACATCTATGCTTTTTACTGTCGCAAGAGAGGAAATAACAACCCCGTATTCGTTAATGACAGAGGCGCTTATGCTTCTTATTTTGTATGAAATAATGAGGGAAGCCGGATTGCGCTTGCCAAAAGCTGTCGGTCACGCAGTTTCAATTATCGGCGGTATAGTTATAGGCGAAACGACCGTGTCGGCAGGACTTATTGGTGCGCCTATGCTCGTCGTTGTTGCTCTTACGGCAATTTCATCTTATGTTGTGTCATCTCTTTATGAAAGTGTATCTGTTTTACGATTTTTCTTTATTTTAATCGGCGGTCTTACAGGAATGTACGGCATAATTCTTGCCGCCTCCGTTTTGTGTATGAATATCTGTGCGATAAATCCATATGGGGTTCCTTATTGCTCGCCGATTTCTCCTTTTGATAAAAAATCTCTTGCCGATTTGTTTTACAGGCAATCTTGGATTAAACTTTCTAAAAGAAAGGTGAGAATAAATAATTTGAGAGGAGCGAATGTTGATGTCAGACTTGGCAAAAAGAAATAAGATTTCGCCGATTTCGTTATTCTATATTCTTTTTATATGCAGAATAGTTGTGAGCCTGACAAGTGTTCATTCCGTCAGCGCAACCGAGATAAATTCACAGGCATTGATAAGCTTCGTTATTGCAATGTTTATGACGGTTGTTTTTTCATTGCCTGCCGTGTTTTGCTATAAAATGAATAAAAATCCAATTGATGTTAAATGGGTTTCAAAACTTTATTATGTATATTTTATTTTTATTGCCGCTGTCAGCGTAAGTCGTTTTTCGTATTTTGCTTCAACTACGCTTAATCCTGAAACGCAGGGTTGCCTTTTTGTGCTTATTGTTTGTGCCTGCGCTTTTTACGGTACAACATTGGGTATTGAAGCACTTTCCCGCTTTTCGGCGCTTGTTTTTGTTCTTTTGTGTCTTGCAATCTTGTGCGTTCTGCTTTGTAATTATGATACATTTAATGATATTAATTTTTATCCCGTTATTACAAATGAAGGTAAGGGTATATTGAAAAGTGCGTTTGTTTTTTCATCAAATACCAGCGGAATAGCATTGTTTCTTGTCCTTTATCCAAGTGTAAACGGCAAATGCACAAGGAATTTTATCAGGTTTATTTGTTTCTCGTTTTTAAGCATATTTTTACTTTTATATTTCGCTGTGGCGGTAATGGGCGAAAGTATTTTAATGAGAAATTTTCCTTTTTATTCGTTCTTTCAAATTTCAAAATTCGGAAATTTTGAACGCCTTGATGTTTTGCATATTTGCTTTTGGATAATGGGCGTGTTCATAAAAGCGGTTACTTCTCTTTATTGTGCTTGCTCATGCATAAAACGTGAGTTTAAAAGAAACTTTGCTTTTGCTTCATCTGCTGTTGTATTCGTACTCAGTATATTTATGCTCAATTTTGCAAACGGACAGGGGACGGATTATAGAATAACACTCCCTTTGTTTCTTGTATTCTGCGTTATAATTCCGACTCTCACTCTTATATTTAAAAAGAAAAATTATGGTGATGAACTTGTCAAAATGTATTAAAATATTTCTTTCATTGTTTTTATGTTTTTTACTTTTCACCGGTTGTACCGGTAACAGACATTTAAAGGATTTGTTTATTGTTGAAGGACTCGGAATTGATTATTATGACAACAACTTATCAGTCACAATTCAAGGTTTAAAGGTAAATATGAGTAATGCTTCGGATACGCCTTTGGGTAATATGGTCGTTAACACTTCGGCAAGTGGGGCTACGGTTTCTTCTGCTATAAACAACACTACAAAGGCTGTTTCAAAACGTGCTTTTTTCGGACATAATAAAATAATTGTTTTGTCAAAAGAACTTGCGCAAAACGATATTAAAAACTATATAGATTATTTTTTGAGAAGTGAGGATTCAAGAGCCGACGTTGCAATATGCGTCAGTAAGGAAAAAGCCAAATTTATACTTGAAAGTAAGGAAAATGACGCTAATGTTCCAAGCGAAAATATACTTTTTCTTATAAATAATAATGAGGAAACGGGTCAGTCGATTCTTGTTAACGAAAATGAGTTATTAATGCTGTATGAAGATAAATATTCAGACATTTATTTACCCGTTATAGAAAGAAAAGACGATGAATCAACCGTTAAGTCGGCAGGCATAGCCCTTTTTTCTGACAATCGACTTGCATATATTACAAATGATATTGAGACAAAAGGCTTTGTTATTTTGAATAATAAGGCTAAGGATGTTTTAATCCAAATAAGTGATGAAAAGTTCGGAAAAATTGATGTTAAGCTTTCAAATATAAAATGCAAAAAATCAGCAAGTGTTGCTGAAAACAAAGTATATTTTAATGTTGAAATAAATGCGGATATAATACTTGGTGAAATTGAAAAAGGTACGCAAAATAAACTCTCAAAAAAGGACAACAAACGTCTTTGCGCACTTGTTGAAAAAGCGTGCAACGAAATGATATCCAAAACTTATAATGCCTGTATTTATGCTAAAAGCAATGCGCTTAGAATAGGCAAATTTATTGCAAGGGATTGTCCCGAATATTACAAAAAGCATTTATCTGATATTAACGGTGACTTTCAAAAAGCCGAATTAAATGTAAATTCATATATTAATCTTGAAAAAATCAGCGACAACAGCCAATTAGAATGATTTTTAGCTTTTGCTTATAAATGAATTGAAAATATTTATTAGCTCTTTTGATGACGAACCGTCGTTTTGCGAAAAGCAAATAATGGCAGGAATTATAACTGTCAATAAAAGCACCGAAACGTAAATAATTAGTACTTTTTTCACTACTCTCATCTCCTTGACTTTATATTATAAAAATAGTATAATAATAAAATAATTTTATTTTTATTAAGGCGTTTTTGTTGCCTTTGCTAAATATTCATCACAATGAAAAGGAGATAGATTATGCCAAAGAATTACATTTCACCTATTTCTATGGATGCCCTTTCTAATTTATGTTCGGAGCTCGATAAAAATAACTGGATTAAGCCTAATGATTATCAAAAATATCATGTTAAAAGAGGGCTTAGAAATGAGGATGGCACCGGCGTTATGGCCGGTCTTACCCGTATTTGCTCGGTTGAGGGTTATTATATACTTGACGGGGAGCGTATTCCTAAGGACGGTAAACTTTCATATCGTGGATATGATATTAACGATATTGTAAACGGTTGCATCAATGAGGGTAGGTTTGGCTTTGAAGAGGTTGTATGGCTTCTTCTTTTCGGCGATTTGCCTACTGAAAGTCAGCTTGAAGGTCTCAGAGAGGTAATTGGCGAGTGCCGTGAGCTTCCTGACGAATTTGTTGAAGATATGATTATGAAGCACGCTTCTAAAGATATTATGAATAAAATGGCGAGATGCGTTATTGTTCTCTATTCTTTTGACGAAAATCCTGATGATATTTCTGTTGCAAACGTTCTTCGTCAGTCGCTTCAGCTTATTTCTCAAATGCCGACCATTATGAATGGCGCATACCAAATTAAGCGTAGAACATTTTACAATAAAACAATGTTCCTTCACCCGATTAAAAAGGAACAGTCAACTGCTGAGTATATTCTCAACCAAATAAGAGCTGATAAAAAGTTTACTATAGAAGAAGCAAGACTTCTTGATATTTGCCTTATGCTCCATGCCGATCACGGCGGAGGTAATAATTCTACTTTTTCAACAAGGGTTCTTACCTCAAGCGGTACGGATACTTATTCTGCAATCACAGCAGGCTTTGGCTCTCTTAAAGGCCCTCGACACGGCGGTGCAAATCTTCGTGTTGCCGAGCAAATGCGTGAAATTATGGCTAATGTTGCCGATCCTACGGACCCTAATCAGGTTCAGGATTACCTTGTAAAAATTATAAACAAGGAGGCAGGCGACGGTTCCGGTCTTATCTACGGTATGGGCCACGCTGTATATACCAAGAGCGACCCAAGAGCGGTAATTCTTAAGGAAAACGCAAGAAAGCTTGCTTATGAAAAAGGTTTTGAAAAAGAATTTAAAACTCTTGAAAATATTGAACTTCTCACTCCGCAGGTATTTTCGGAAGTCAAAGGAATTGACAAGGCCATGTGTGCTAATGTTGACCTTTATTCGGGGCTTGTATATAAGGTTTTGGGAATTCCGGAGGATTTATATACTCCTATTTTTGCCGTTGCAAGAACAGCAGGTTGGTGCGCTCACAGGCTTGAGGAACTCACCTCCGGCGGCAAAATTATCCGTCCTGCATATAAGAGCGTAAGTAAACCTCGTACATTTAAACCGATTATTGAGAGATAAAAGCTGATATAAGGGAGATAAATTGAAAAATAAACCTATGTATTTTTCATTCCTTGCCGTAAGTATCACTGCGCTTGCGGCTTGCTTTCTTCGCTTTTTTCAATTAATTAGATTTACTGACAGTAAGACAGGCTTTGTTATCGGAAATGAGTCGCTTACATATATTCTTTACGGAGTGCTCATTTTGTCAGTCGTATTTGCCGTGATTTATTCTTTAATTGCAAGAAATAAAATAAGAAAAATAAGTTTTATCGGCAATAAAGGCATTTACATATCGCTTATAGCTTTGTGCATTGCATACTTTTTTGATTTTGTTCATCAAGTAAATAATTGTTATAGCTATATTCAAACGGCATCAAGACAGTCGTATGTTGAATATAATTATTTGTTGCCTATGGGATTTCAGGCAATTTTTGCACTTCTAAGTTGTTATTATTTAATTGTTTGTGCCAAGTCTGTCAGAGAAACGAAAATCGATTTTAAAAATTTCAAGCTGTTTCATCTTGTTCCTCTTGCGTGGGGCTTTTGCAGATTGCTTGTCATTATGACGGAAATTTTTGATGTCGAAAGCGTAGAAAGTTTTTTGGAATTTATATTTATAATATTTTATTGCGGTTTCACCTTGTGCTGTGCTTCGAGCATTGATAATGAAAAGAAGCTTATCAAACCGTCGTTTAGTTTTTTTGCCCTCGGTCTTTTTTCTTTAAGCTTTTCATTTTCATTTGCAAGAATTTTAATGATTATATCCGGCGAGTATGAAAAGCTGAGCAAGGTTTCGTTCTCAGCCGTTACGTATTTATTTATCGGAATTTTTGCTTTAATTAGTGAACTTTCAGTTTATATAATAAAAAATAAAGGTGATAATTAATAAAATGCTTTCTGTGTCTAAAGTGTTAATTTTGTTTTAATAGATATCTCTTTAAGTTGAAAATTGTGGGATAATATTATATAATGTAATACTGATAGGAATAATTGATATTACAAATAGGAATATTGTTATTTTCGTTACATATAATATTATTTGAATACTATTTTTGAAAGGTGATTATATAATGAAACTTGTAATTGTAATTGTGTCTAATAAAGACTTGACAAATGTGTTATCATCTACTGTAGAAGAAGGATATTTTTCAACCAAAATTTCAACTCAGGGAATGTTTCTTGAAAACGGGCAGACAACTGTTCTTTTCGGCGTAAAAGATGAGGAAGTAGAAAAATTATTTGATATTATTGAAAAAAATGTAACCAAGCGAGTTGTCCGCCATATCGGTGTTGACAGCACTCTTCAAGGCTCACTTCTTAAGAAGCCGGTTGACGTTGAGGAATACGGCGCTGTTGCATTTGTTCTTGATGTTGACCAATTCAGAAAGTTATAATTTATGAAACTGACTAATTTTATCGGAAATGAAAAGGTAATAGACAGGCTTTCAAAACTTATGGAAAGCGGCAGATTTCCTCATGCCCTCATTATTGAGGGGGAAGAGGGGATAGGCAAAAAAACGCTTGCAAAAGACATTGCGTGTGCTTTGGTTTGCAGGGGCAATGATAAACCGTGCGGCGAATGTTCTCAATGCAAAAAGGCTATTGGCGCAATTCACCCTGATATAAGCGAGTATATTCCTGCCGGAACTGCCAATTCATTTCACGTTGATACAGTCAGAAATATTATTAACGATGCTTACGTTCAGCCAAACGAGGCTGATTATAAGATATACATATTGGCTAATGCGCATTGTATGAATCAAAATGCGCAAAATGCACTGTTGAAAATTCTTGAAGAGCCGCCTAAATATGTTGTCTTTATTTTGACAACTAATTCTAAAAGCGCCCTTCTTTCAACCGTTTTGTCACGCAGCGTTTGCGTAAGTCTTGAGGGTGTTGATATTGAACGTGCGGCAAATTATATTACTTCTCACTGCGAAAATGTTGATTATAATACCGCTAAAAAAACGGTTGAAACTTTTAATGGTAATATAGGCAAGGCAATTGATAGCTTGCAGGACAGTAAAACGAGTGAGCTTGTTGACGTCTGTAATAAAATTTGCAAGGCTCTTGCTACCTCAAATGAATATGAAATGATGACACTTTGCTCCGTTTTTCAAAAGGACAGGCAGGGTGTTGTTTTTGCGTGCGATTTGCTTAAGAGTATTTTTCGTGATGCTCTTTTTGCAGGGGAGAGCAGTGAGCATATATCAGGGCAGGAAGAAAGTGCCGCCCTGCTTAAATCAAGTTTGTCAAGGCAAAGCTTAATTAAACTTATAAATACTTGTGACGAGCTTAAATCAACGGCATTGAGTAATGCCAATAATGCTTTATTAATTACAAAATTCTGCTATTCGCTCAATAGAGCAATCGGCAGATAACGGAGGAAATATATGACTAAGGTTGTTGGTGTTCGTTTCAGCGACACAGGCAAAACATATTATTTTGACCCTAAGGGTCTCGATATAAAAAACGGAGATGAAATTATCGTTGAAACTGCAAACGGTCTTGAATTCGGCAAGGCATCTTGCGGTGTGAAAGAAGTTGAGGATGATGAAGTTGTCAGCCCATTGAAGCCTGTTATACGTATTGCAAATGATAATGACCGTGAAAAAGTTAATGAAAACAAAATTAAAGAAAAAGAAGCTTTTGAGATTTGCTCTAAAAAAATAGAAAAGCATAAGCTTGAAATGAATTTGACCAATGCCGAATATTCGTTTGACTGTTCAAAGGTTATTTTCTATTTTACTGCCGATGGCAGAATAGATTTCAGAGAACTTGTTAAGGACTTGGCGGCAACGCTTCATACAAGAATTGAACTTCGACAAATCGGTGTCAGAGACGAAAGCAAAATGCTTGGCGGTCTCGGTATTTGCGGCAGACCGTTTTGCTGTTCAACCTTTCTTGACGGCTTCCATTCCGTTACTATTAAAATGGCTAAGGACCAGGGGCTTTCATTGGCTCCCGGCAAAATCAGCGGCACTTGCGGCAGGCTTATGTGTTGCTTAAAGTATGAGCAAAATTCTTATGAATATTTACATAAGATTACTCCTAAAATCGGTACGTTAGTTGATTGCAGGCACGGAAGAGGTACGGTTGTTGATACTTCAATTTTAACCGGTCAGCTTAAGGTTAGGCTTGATGATACTCCTGACGGATTACCTGTTACGGTCAGCCGTGACGAGGTGAGAATAGTTAGAGAAAACAAACCAAAAATGAACAAAAATTAATAAATGAATTGTTCAATTTTACTTGATTTTTCATACATTTACTGATATATTAAATATAAAGTATGGTGTAGGAGGTGTTATGATGGCATACGCTATTTCAGATGATTGTATTTCATGCGGCGCTTGTGCTGCAGAATGCCCGGTTGGTGCTATTTCAGAGGGAGACGGCAAGTTCGTTATTGATGCAGATACTTGTATCGAATGCGGCGCTTGTGAGGCTACCTGTCCTGTAGGAGCTCCTGCTCAGGCATAATTTAATACATACTTAAAATAAAAGCACGGCAGTTAGATGATTTCTAACCACCGTGCTTTTGTTTTTTACCTTAGGGGCGAGCGTTGGTCGCCCGGATTATTTAACCTCAAACTCACTGAAGTGCGCAACACCGTTTTTATCAAATTCAATATTAAAGCCACGCTTAATAATTGAACCGTCCTTATACTCAACGCTTGCAATGATTGTATCGTTTAAATCGCTGAAATCAATTTTATCAGTTTCATTGATATATGAACTTAAATTCGATAAATCCCAAGTGAAGCTGTTTCCGAAATTAATTTCTTTTTTAAATCTGCCGTTTGAAAAAGAGCATACTTTGCTGTCATACGATTTCTTTAGCTTGTCGCCGCCTATTTCAATTTTTTTTGCGCATATATTCCAATCCGTTAAATCATCATTATATACCATAACGGAAAGCTCGGCATATTCGTTTTGATTTTCAAGAGTTAATTTTTTTACATTATCAATATCACCCGTATTGACCGTGAAATTTCCGCTTGATAATGTATAAAAATCATAGTCTTTATTGCCGTTCGTCGCAATACTTGAGCCTGACCTTATTGATGCAGAATAATTATCATCGCCTAATTTTTCAGCCTCGTTCATCAGTTCTTGCCTGTCTTTTTGCCATTTGCTCATAATTTCTTGCTTGTCTGCGGCATCGGCAATATAAGCCTTATAAGTGAAATCTTGACTGTTGGCATTTTTTATGTTTGCAACTTCGTCAGCACTTGCAACATATATTCCAACGCTTTTTTTATCGCTTATTGAATAATTTATACCGAATCCGCCGCCGATAACTAAAATAAACGCCGTTGCAGTGGCAATAATCTTTTTTGTAACATTATTTGTCCTTCTTTGTTTCTTTGTTGCAATGTCGTATAAATTATCAATTGCTCTATCGGAAACTTCTATCTGATTAAATGCATTTTTATATCTGTTATTACTCATAATCGTCATCTCCCAATTTAGCTTTAAGCTTTTGTCTTGCACGTGAAAGGCGTGCTTTAACAGTTGATTCCTTAATGCCTAAGAGTTTTGCTATTTCATTTATTTGTAAATCTTCAAAATAAAACAAATGAATAACAGCTCTTTGATTTTTCGGCAATGACATAACGGCTTTAATTAAATCTATATCTTGTGTGTTATCAATGCACGAGAGATTTATCGCTTCCTCAAGCGGCACACTCCTTTTTCTGAAATGCAGCCTTAATAAGTCCTTACTCTCATTAATGCATACCTTTGTAAGCCATTTTGCTATATGCTCGTCCGATTCAAATTCTTTTTTGCAGTTGAAAAGTTTTAAATATACATTTTGCAGTATATCTTCAGCATCTGCCTGATTTTTTGTAAAAGACAACGCAATTAAATACAATCGCTTGCTTTGCGTTCTTACACATTCGTTAAATTTGTATTCTTCCATTATGTCACCTCGCATCTTTTTTGAAAGGTCCTTTCACTATAGTAACGGCTGAGATAGGGAAAAAGTTACATATTTTGAAAAATATTTTTATACCGATAAAAATACAAAAAAAGAACTACACAAATAATTGTGTAGTTCTCTTGGCGCAGAGGGTGGGATTCGAACCCACGCGCCCTTTCGGACAAACGGTTTTCAAGACCGCCTCGTTATGACCACTTCGATACCTCTGCGTTTGGTGCTTATGTATATTACCATACGTGAGCCTATATGTCAAGAACTTTTTTTAAAAAGTTATTTATTTTTATAAGATTGTGCTTGTTTGTTCAGCAAGCGTAATACTGACATCACAAGCAACATAGCAAAAACACAGCATTAAGTTTTACTTTTTGCAAGGTAGAAAAGGTCAACAAAGTATTGCAGATAAAGGATTTTTAGACAATTATCTCTCATACTGCACAATGCAAAACCGAACAAATGAGTTTTTGTTTATTTGTCCTAAATCCTCTGTGTGTTTTAATGATAATTACATCAACTTTATACTAATGTATTACTGTTTATTTAAGAGGTATTATCAGAAGTTGTTTTGATTACATTATAGTATTGACAAGAGGTGCAAAACTATGACACAATAATGAGTTAAATCTACACTGTACTTTTGTGTTACAGTCTGCTATAATGGTGTTGCTGACGGATTAGTGATTGTTGGCAAGTCCAAGAGTGTTAGGGTGAACAAAATGCAACCAATATTTACAATGCAGTATGGAGAGTTTGCAGTTGCAGATTATCTATCCAAAAAAATAAAAGGTACTTCTGTTTTTATTCCTGCTTCGGCACAGGAAAAAGGTATTGACTTATTGCTATATCGCTATGACAATGGGTGCAACAAGACCAACACTATTCAAGTTAAAATGTCCAGGACATATTATAATGACAAGGAAGATTCTGGCTATCCATTCTACTTGTGGTTTAATAGGTTTCCTGTTCAGCAAAACGCAAACTGGTATATACTGGTTGGGATATATGCAAAGCACTCTGATGAACCAAACGCAGGAGTAAAAAGCACAACTTGGGATACTATCATGCTTGCTTTCACAAATAAGGAAATGTCATTGTTTATGTCGGAAGTGAAGCAGAAAAAAGACCCAACAAAAGATGATAGAATGTTCGGTTTCGGATTTGATTCAAGTAAGGCTATTTATCAAACACGAGGTTTTAGGGAAATTCGTGATATGAGCCAATATCTTATAGAAAATAGACTTGACGAAATCAGAAATTCCTTTACATGAAAAGTGTGATTAAATGATGACATATACAAAATTAACTGGTTATCTATCAGCTATTGAAAATGATAATTTTGGAGAATGGATAATTGACAGAAAAAATAAAGGTACTTTAGAGAATCCTATTCAAATGCCTTACATAACCTATTCAAATATGGTAGACCATTTCATAGAAGATGTTTATGACTTTGTTTCTAAGCACCCAGAATACGAATTAAACCGTTATTACGATATTTTAGAAACAAATAACATTAAATGGGAAAAGGAATCCATGCAAAATACGGATGTATCTTCATTGGATGGGAAATGTGTTGTTGCATTGCTTGTGGGAACTGTTCGGGCAGAACGATTTTGCGATGGTGTACTACTCTCATTTTTCAAAAGTGGTGTAATAAAAAAATGGCTTTTAAGACTGAAAGAAATAGATGAAGAATAATAAAAAGAGTCTTGACTAACAAATGGTCAAGACTCTTTCTTTATACTATTGAGATACTAAACTTATGGCGTGATATGGTGTGACAGGCCGAGTTAGGGGAAGTAGAAATCCCAAAAAGGTAATACGGGTATCAATTATGGAGAGTTATGGAGAGATAGGGCGAGTGCCTGTTAATCTTTATAAAATAAAACAGAGCCGTAATAAAACAGCTCTGTTTATGTAGATATAATTTAGTATTAAAATTATTCTTCCTGCATTTTTGCGAAGCATTCGCTGCAATAAACAGGGCGGTCACCGCTTGGAGCAAACGGAACCTTGCATGCTTTGCCGCAAGATGCGCAAACAGCGTCGTGATATTCACGTGGAGCGTGCTTTCTTTTGTCACGGCATTCCTTGCATCTCTGCGGCTCGTTTGTAAAGCCTTTTTCCGCATAAAATTCTTGCTCGCCTGCTGTAAATACAAATTCGTTTCCGCAGTCCTTGCAAACTAATGTTTTGTCTTCGTACATTTTCTTACACCTCTTAATTATATTTGTCGGTTTTTAAGTTTACGGTCGATAATTTCTTCTTAATCCTTTGAAGCGCATTGTCTACCGATTTAGGTGTTTTGCTTAATCTTTTCGCTATTTCACTGTAGTTGCAACCGACAATATGTAACCTCAAGACTTCGTTTTCATATTCAGAAAGATTTTCTTTAAGGGTATTTGCCAACATTGAAACGCTTTCACCGGCGATATAATAATCCTCTGCACTTATAACTCCGTTTTCTTCCGGGATTTCCTCCTCGGCATATTCAATAACTGAACCTATCGGAATATCCTTTTGCCGATTGAATTTTCTAAGTGCTGTTTGAATGGAATTATTAATGCAGGTTTGGGCATAGGTTTTAAATTGAGCACCTTTGCTATTGTTAAATGTTTTAATTGCCGCCAAAAGTCCTATCATGCCCTCCTGAATAATGTCATCATATTCAAGAGGAGAATTGATATACTTTACGGCAATTGCTTCAACAACATTTCGATATTGCCTAATTAAAGCCTCTGTCTGCTTATTGTCGCCTGATTGCGCACTTGAAAGAATTGTGTCATTTATAATGTTTTTGCCGGGCTCTGACATAGTTCTCTCCCACCTTAGATAAAATAATAACAAATTATTTAAAAATAGTCAACAAAAATCATAAATAATTCTTGAAAACTTTTAAACAAAACTACTAAATATTATAAAAAATGCTCGAATTTTGCTTAATTTGACAAAAATCGAGCATTAAATATACCAAAATTATACGTTAAAACGGAAAAGAACAATATCTCCGTCCTTCATAACGTACTCCTTGCCCTCACTTCTGACAAGACCTTTTTCTTTGGCTGCCGCCATACTTCCGCAAGCCATCAAATCATCAAAAGAAACAACCTCGGCTCTGATAAATCCACGTTCAAAATCGGTGTGAATTTTACCTGCCGCCTGTGGTGCTTTAGTGCCTTTTTTAATTGTCCACGCTCTAACCTCAGGCTTGCCTGCCGTAAGATATGAGATTAAGCCTAAAAGAGAGTAACTTTTTTTAATAAGTCTGTCAAGACCACTCTTTTCAAGCCCCATATCTGCAAGGAACATTGCCTTTTCTTCATCGTCAAGTTGGGCAATCTCCGCTTCCATTTCTGCACAGATGGGAAGTGTTTCGGCGCCCTCGGCTTTTGCGATTTCCTCAACAGCTTTGTAATACTTGTTATTGTCAATTCCGTCGATGAAATCGTTTTCACCCATATTGCAAGCGTAAATCACCGGCTTAATCGTTAAGAGTGAAACATCTTTTAAATACTCTTGCTCTTCCTCGCTTATTTCAACGCTTCTTGCAGTCTTGCCGTTTTCCATTTCACCTGCAAGTCTTTCAAGAAATTCAACCTCGCCGGCAAGCTTTTTGTCGCCTTTCATAGCTTTTTTTCTTGAGTCGATTCTTCTTGTAAGAATGTCAAGGTCGGAAAGAACCAGCTCAAGATTAATTGTTTCAATATCCCTTGCGGGGTCAACGCTTCCGTCAACGTGGGTAATATCGTCATTTTCAAAGCAACGAACAACGTGAATAATTGCGTCAACTTCTCTTATGTGAGATAAAAATTTATTTCCTAAACCCTCTCCCTGAGACGCACCTTTTACAAGACCTGCAATATCAACAAATTCAATAGTTGCGGGAGTGAACTTATCAGGGTTATACATTTCGGCAAGCTTATCAAGCCTTTCGTCAGGAACACTTACCATACCTACATTAGGCTCAATTGTGCAAAACGGATAATTAGCACTTTGAGCGCCTGCATTAGTGATTGCGTTAAATAATGTACTCTTGCCAACGTTTGGCAAACCGACAATACCGAGCTTCATATATATTCTCCTTTGTTGTCTTAAATTAATTCCTATAAAGTATATAACAAAAATATTCTTTTTACAAGTCTAAATTATGTTGATTTTATTTCTTGACTTTATTAGTCAAATAATATATTATATCTTTAATATTTTTTTATATGTCTATTTTTTTGTAAAAGGAGAGAGGGAAATATGAAGCTTAACGGCTCCCAAATCGTTCTTGAAGTGTTAAAAGAGCAGGGTGTAGATACTATTTTCGGTTACCCCGGCGGAACGATTCTCAACATTTTCGATGAATTATATAAATACGGCGACACATTTAAGCATATACTTACTGCTCACGAGCAGGGTGCTTCTCATGCGGCTGACGGTTATGCAAGAGCTACAGGCAAAGTAGGTGTTTGCTTTGCAACGTCAGGCCCCGGTGCAACAAATCTTGTAACAGGTATTGCAACTGCATATATGGATTCTGTTCCTGTAGTAGCTATTACCTGCAACTATGCAACCTCTGGTCTTGGCAGAGATTCATTCCAAGAGGTTGATATTTGCGGTATCACTATGCCTATTACTAAACATAATTTTCAAATTAAGAGCGTAGAAGAACTTGCAGATACTATTCGTCGTGCATTCTCTATTGCTCAAAGCGGCAGAAAAGGTCCTGTTCTTATTGATATCCCTAAAGATATTACTTCGGCTGAGTGTGAATATACACCTATGCCTAAGGTTGAAGCAGAAAAGGCAAAAGAACCTAAGAAAAGTGCTGTTGAAAGAGCAGTTGAGCTTATCAGAAATGCTAAAAAACCTCTTATTTATGTTGGCGGCGGAGCTATCCTTTCAAATGTAGGTGAAGATTTAGTTACCTTTGCTGAAAAGATTGACGCTCCTGTTGCTTCAAGCCTTATGGGTCTTGGTGCATTTCCTTATGATAACCCGCTTCATCTCGGTCTTATCGGTATGCACGGTCACTATGAATGTAACAAAGCTGCTCACGATTGCGACGTTCTTATTACATGCGGCGCTCGTTTTTCAGACCGTGTTGCCGGCAATAGAAAGAAATTTGCTCCTAATGCAGAAATTTTACATATTGATATTGACTCGGCAGAAATGGATAAAAATATTGTTTCAAATTATCATCTTCGTGGCGACCTTGCAGAGGTGCTTCCTATTCTTACAAGAGAGATTGAGCAGCTTGACCACAGCGAATGGAGAAAAGAGATTGAAACATTCCGTCGCCCTTTCAAGCAGCTTCAAATCGGCGATTATGTTAATCCTCAGACTCTTATTGAAAAGATTGATGCCGCAACACCGGATGACACTATTGTTGTAACAGATGTAGGTCAGCATCAGCTTTGGGCTGCGCAATTTTATAAATTTAAGCATTCGAGAACTCTTCTTACTTCCGGCGGCCTCGGCACTATGGGTTATTCAATGGGTGCGGCAATGGGCGGTCAAATGGGTTGCCCTGACAAAACAGTTGTTATGTTTGCAGGCGACGGTGGCTTCCATATGAATCTTTCAGAACTTGCTACAATGTGCTCATATAATATTCCGGTTAAAATGTTTATTATGAACAATACCGTTTTGGGTATGGTGCGTCAGTGGCAAAAGCTTTTCTATGAAAATCGCTTTGCGGATACAGACCCGCACAGAGCAACCGATTTTGTTAAGGTTGCAGAGGGCTTTGGCGTTAAGGCACTTCGTATCAGTACTAATGACGATATTGATGCTGTTCTTAAAGAAACACTTGAATATAACGGTCCTGTTTTGGTTGATTGCAGAATCAGCCCTGATTCCAACGTACTTCCTATGATTCCTCCGGGAGGAGCGCATACGGATATTATTGAAAAATTTAATTAAGGAGGCAGCTAACAATGAAAGAAAAATTAGTATTGTCAGTTCTTGTTGATAATGAAAGCGGCGTACTTCAAAGAGTTGCCAGCCTTTTCTCAAGAAGAAGTTATAATATTTCGTCTCTTACAGTTAGTGAAACAGAGGATGAAAAGTTTTCTCGTATGACTATTGAAACTGAAACCGAGCCTGAAAACGTAAGGCAAATTAAGGCTCAGCTTTTAAAGCTTGAAATCGTTAAAAAGGTTTCCGAGCTTAAGCCTGACAGTTCCGTTTCATCTGAACTTTTACTTGTTAAGGTGCACGCTCAGGGTATTGAGCATAAGAATGCACTTCTTGCATTTAACGCTCGCTGGGGCGCTCGTGTGATTGATGTTTCAATGACTACAATTACATTTGAATTTACAGGTCTCGGAAGCACTATCGATATGTTTGTTGAAGAACTTGAAAATGAATTTACTATTGTTGAGCTTGCCCGCACAGGTATTACTTCACTTGAAAGAGGCGAAGGCTCATTCACAGATGATATATAGTTTTAATTATTATATACATTTATTTGTTTGAATATATTAACGAAAAGGGTGATAGCTATGAGTATGACAATGACTCAAAAAATATTGGCTAAGCACGCAGGTCTTGACAGCGTTGTAGCAGGTCAGCTTATTGAAGCAAAGCTTGATATGGTACTTGGTAATGACGTCACTTCTCCTGTTGCAATTAACGAAATGACCAAATTCGGCAAAAATTCTGTTTTTGACAGGACTAAGATTTCTCTTGTTATGGACCATTTTACTCCTAACAAGGATATTCAATCTGCGCAAAACTGCAAGCAGGTTAGGGAATTTGCCAAAAAGTATGATATTACACATTATTATGATGTGGGAAATATGGGTATTGAGCATGCACTTTTGCCTGAGCAGGGCGTTGTTACCTGCGGCGACTGCATCATCGGTGCCGACTCTCATACTTGCACATACGGTGCACTCGGTGCTTTTTCAACAGGCGTTGGCTCAACCGATATGGCAGCAGGTATGGTAACAGGTAAAGCTTGGTTTAAGGTTCCGTCTGCAATTAAAGTAGTAATCACAGGCAAAAAAGCACCTTGTATCAGCGGTAAAGACGTTGTTCTTCATCTTATCGGTGAAATCGGTGTTGACGGCGCTCTTTATAAGTCACTTGAATTTACAGGTGACGGCATTAAGGAACTTTCGATGGACGACCGTCTTTGCATTTCAAATATGGCTATTGAATGCGGCGCTAAAAACGGAATATTCCCTGTTGATGATATAACTCTTGAATATGTTAAGGGTAGAAGTGAGCGCCCGTATGAGGTTTATGAGGCTGACGAGGATGCAGAGTATGACAGCGTGGTTACTATTGACCTTTCAACTCTTGCCCCTACTGTTGCTTGCCCTCACCTTCCTGAAAATACTAAGACTGTTGATGAACTTTCCGATGTTAAAATCGACCAGGTTGTTATCGGCTCTTGCACTAACGGCAGAATTGAGGATATGCGTGCTGCTGCTTCTATTATTAAGGGTAAGAAGATTGCCGACGGTGTTCGCTGTATTGTTATTCCGGCAACTCAAAGCGTTTATCTTCAGTGCATAAAAGAGGGTATTGCAGAAGCTTTTGTTGAAGCAGGTGCTATTGTTTCAACTCCGACCTGCGGTCCGTGTCTTGGCGGCCATATGGGTATTTTGGCTGCAGGTGAGGTTGCTGTTTCAACTTCAAACCGTAACTTTGTCGGCAGAATGGGCCACGTTGATTCTAAAATATATCTCGCATCTCCTGCTGTAGCCGCTGCCTCTGCTATTAAAGGCTACATTGCAGACCCGAGAGAAATATAGGAGGTAGGAATATGAAAGCAAAGGGTACAGTACATAAATTTGGCGATAATGTTGATACCGATGTTATCATTCCCGCACGTTATCTTAATAAGAGTGATGAGGCTTGGCTCGCATCGCACTGTATGGAAGATATTGATGCCGATTTTGTAAATAAGGTTAAGCCGGGCGATATTATGGTTGCCGAGGCTAACTTTGGTTGCGGCTCTTCAAGAGAACATGCGCCTATCGCTATTAAGGCTTCGGGCATTTCCTGCGTAATTGCATCTACTTTTGCACGTATTTTTTACAGAAATGCAATCAATATCGGCCTTGCGATTCTTGAATGTGACGAGGCTGCTAAGGACATAAAAGCCGGTGATGAAGTTGAGGTTGACTTTGACAGCGGTTTAATAACTAATTGCACAACAGGCAAAACCTATAAGGCTCAGCCTTTTCCGCCGTTTATCCAAAATATTATTAAAAACGGCGGCTTGATGAACTCTATTGAAAAGTAGTTTTAACTGTTTTAGCATATATTAGCATATAATATTTATATAACAGTTATAACGAGGTATTTTTGATGAAACTATTACTTGATGAAAAGACGCTTCGCTTTGTTTGGGGCGGAAGCGGTGAATATTGGTATTCAAGAGTTGATTCTCAGGTTCACTCAAGTGTCGAACTTGAATGTGACGATACCGAGGATTTAATGACTAACGGCTTTATTCCTTTCTTGACAATCTCTAATGAAGAGGTTATCAGAGCCTATATCAAATTTCTTGATAATAAAAAGGTCAGCGCTGTTTTGGAAAAGCTTTCAGGCAATGAATATATTGACACTTTTTGGAAATATTTTAATGCCTATTCTTCCATAAGCGAGGGCTTTGACGAATTTGAAAATAAATTCGTTCTTGAAAAGGCTGAGGAATGGTGTAAGTCTAATTCTATTGAATATTCAGTTGAAAAATAATGAAAAAATTGTTGATAATTATGGGCTCTCCCCGTCAGGACGGTATATGTCAGGAGCTTATCAATCAGGTTCGTAAATACTTTCTTGATTGCGAAATTAAGCTTTATGACAGCTACAAGCTTGCTCCGTCACCTTGCACCGATTGCAAATGGTGCGAATATCACGACGGGTGCTCTAATAAGGATTTGGATATATTTTTTGAGGATTTTGAGGATGCCGATTACATAGCATTCTTTACTCCTGTGTATAATAATTTCTTTCCTGCTCCGATTAAGGCGATTTTGGATAGATTTCAGCGTTATTATAACGCTCGCTATAAGCGTGGCTCTAATCCGCCTATTAAAAAGCCGAAAAGAGTTGGCGTTGTTATCGCAAGCGGCTCTAATGCAAGGCAGTCGGCAGATTATATGTATAATTCGCTTAAGCAGTCATTTGCACCTTTGGGCAGTGAGGTTTGCTCAAGGTATTATATCCCTAATACCGATATGGGAAGATATACTTTTAATATGACAGAACTTCAAAAATTTGTCCATCAGCTAAAAGGTAAAAGTGAATAAAATCACTTTTTAAAATTCTTGAAAAAGCTACAAACCAAGGCACTATGACGTAAAGTCATAGTGCCTTTGCTTGTAGTGTATACTGTTGTATTGACAAATATTGCAATTTGCAGTAAAGTGTAATTGTGGAAATATTTATTTTTATAAAATATTTAATTTATGGAGGCTTTGTTATGAAAGTAATTGCTTTATGGGGTCGCAGTGAAGTTGGAAAAACAAGTACTTTAAATATGGTAATTGATATTTTGATAAATGAACTTGGTGCATATAAGCATCTTGAGTATAGTGCTGATAATGAAGTTGACACTCGAGTTGTATTGAAAATTAACGAAAAAATTATTGTTGTTTTTACAGGTGGCGATGACCGTAGAATAATGGAAGAAAACTTTGACCTTGTGAAATCAGAGCAATACGATTTATTGGTTTGCGCTTGTAGGTCGAGAGGGGCTTCATGTCGCAGTATTGAACAACGTTTTTCAAAAGATGAAATTATTTGGTACGGACAAGGCAGAGTATCAGGCTTAAAAGATAAAGAGGAAGAGTTGGAAATGATCCGCAAGCAAGCAAATGAGTATATGGCAAGGAGCATTGTGCAGACCGCAAAAACAATTCTGTCAATATGAAAACGGAGGAATAAAAATGAAAAAATTTATCAGCTTGCTTCTGTCATTAACTATGCTTTTGAGTATTGTATCAATAGTTGATTTTTCGGCTTATGCCGACACATTAACCACTGGCAAATGCGGAGAAAATGTGTCGTATTCTTTCGATTCGTCCACCGGCAGCCTAACTATAAGTGGAACTGGAGATATGACAAATTATACTTATGATAGCAAAAGTCTTTTTTATAACAATACTAATATAAAATCAGTTGTTATTGAAAAGGGCATAACAAGTATCGGTGATTATGCATTTTACAAGTGCGTAAGTTTAACAAACGTGACGATAACTGATAGCGTAAGAAATATTGGTTATTCTGCATTTTGCAATTGCACAAGTTTAACAAGTGTAACAGTACCTGATAGCGTAACAAGTATTGGTGATTATGCATTTTATGGTTGCACAAGCTTAACAAGTGTAACAATTCCTGATAGTGTTACAGATATTGGAGACAGTGCATTTTATAATTGTAAAAGCTTAACAAATGTAACAATTCCTAATAGTATAACAATGATAGGCTCTGACACTTTCTGTAGGTGCTCAAGCTTGGAAAACATAACAATACCTGATAGTGTAACAAGTATCTGTAATCATGCATTTTATGAGTGCACAAGCTTAACAAGTATAACAATACCAAATAGTGTAACAAGTATTGGCTCTTCTATATTTTATAATTGTACAAGTTTAACATCAATTGAAGTTTCAGGTAATAATAAAAACTATTCTTCACTTGACGGAGTTTTGTTTAATAAAAATAAGACAGAATTAATTACATATCCATTAGGCAAAACAGATAGTGAATATGCAATACCAAATAGCGTAACAAGTATTGGTCGTTATGCATTTGATGGTTGCACAAGTTTAACAAGTGTAACAATACCTGATAGTGTTGCAAGTATTGGCGAGGGTGCATTTAATGGTTGCAAAAGCTTGGCAAATGTGACAATTGGAAATAATGATTCGGCAGAAAAAAGGTCAACTGAAATTGGAAATTCTGCATTTTCTGAATGCACAAGTTTATCAAGTGTAACAATAGGAAATAATGTAACGAGTATCGGTGTTGCGGCGTTTAGTGATTGTTCAAGCTTAACAAGCGTAACAATACCAAACAGCGTAACAAGTATTGGAAGTAATGCGTTTTATAATACACCGTATTATAATGATAAATCAAATTGGAATAATGGTGTATTGTATTTATCAAATTGTTTAATTGATACAAATTATAATTTTGATTCAACAACTGATTACATAATTAAAGACGGTACGAGAATTATAGCTAGTTCCGCATTTGAAAATTGCAAAAGTTTAACAAGTGTAACAATACCTAATGGTGTAACAAGTATTGGTGAGAATGCATTTTATAATTGCACAAGTTTAACAAGTGTAACAATACCAGATGGTGTAACAAGTATTGGTGATTTCGCATTTGGATATTGCACAAGTTTAACAAGTGTAGCAATACCAAATAGTGTAACGAGCATTGGCTCTTCTGCATTTTTCGGTTGTATAAGTTTAACAAGTGTAACAATACCAAATAGTGTAACAAGTATTGGTAATGATGCATTTTATGGTTGCACAAGTTTAGAAAGTGTTAATTATAGTGGAACTAAATCACAATGGAAAACTATAAAAATCAGCTCATATAACAATAAGTTAAAAAATACATTTATTAAATGTACTGACGGAATTATCGGAAACGGAAATACTGTTACAATTGACAATTTAAAATATAAAATTTATAATGATACAGCCACTTTAGTTGGTTATACAGATGCACCTGAAAATTTAGTGATTTCCAAAAACATTTCTTACGGGGGCTATACACTTAATGTTACAAGCATTGGTGAGTCTGCATTTAAGAATTGCACAAGTTTAACAAGTGTAACAATACCAAACAGTGTAACAAGTATTTATTCTTCTGCATTTGAAAATTGCACAAGTTTAAAAAATATTATTGTACTGTCATCTGACTGTAAATTTGGTTCTTATATTGTAGGTGAAAAAGTAAAAATATATGGATATGCAAATTCTACAGCTAATAAATATGCTGATTCAAACGGAAATGAATTTATAGAGATTTACTGCAATGATTACGGTCTTGAACACATATATAGCAAAAAAGTGCTTGAAAATCCTACTTGCAAAAATAATGGAAAAATAAGTTATACTTGTGATAGGTGCAGTAAAATCTATACTGATACAATTCCGGCATTAGGTCATAATTATGTTTCAAAAGTAATTAAGCAACCAACCTGTACAGAAAAGGGTACTACAAGATACACTTGTTCCCGTTGCGGCGATAGTTATGATAAAGACAATATAGCCACATTAGGTCATAATTATGTTTCAAAAGTAATTAAGCAACCAACCTGCACAGAAAAGGGTACAACAAGATACACCTGTTCCCGTTGCGGAGATTATTATGATAAAGAAGATATAGCTGCATTAGGTCATAATTACGTATCAAATGTACTTGCTCAACCTACTTGCACAGAAAAGGGTGCAACGAGATATACTTGCACCCGTTGCAATAATTATTATGACAAAAAAGATATTGAAGAATTAGGACACGATACAAAGATTGTTGAAAGAGTTGAGCCTACTTTAACGGAAGACGGCTTTTACCGTGTTGAGTGCCAACGTGATGGCTGTGGATATAGCAGCAGTCACCCACTTGAACAGTTGACTCTCGGATATAATCAAAAGGTTAAGTCAAACGGCAGCGATACATATAAAATCGAAATGGATAAATCGGGCTATTTGATTTTTGATTTTGAGGGCGAAAGCCAAGAGTGGAATATCAATATCTATGATGAGGATTATAACAAAATAGATACTCTTAAGCCAGTTTATAAGGAATTTTATAAAAAATCTTATCTTCAAATCAGCCTTGGCTCAAATGTTCCTAACAAGAATCAAATAGTAGCGCTTTTTGCAGGAAAATATTATGTTGAAATCGACCGTCTTAATAATGCAACAAATGATAATTTCTCAGGAAATTATACATTTTCAATTGATTACAGCCCTGCAAATGAAACAATAAAAGAAACAAAGAATGATTTTTATTATGACGCTCCGACTGCTAAAAATATAGAACTAAATAAAACCTATAACGGATTTTTAGGCGCTAAGTATGCTTGTTATAACTATGTCGGCAACCCGATACTTACAACCGATGAAAGAGACGCATATAAAATTGAAATACCCAAAGGCAGTGGTCTATCTCAATTCAGCGTGACCTTATCATCAAAAGCATTTGCACCTTTAGGCTCAAATTGCACATTGATATTATATAATTCGGAATTTGAGCCGTACGACGGATTTAAGCCGTTGACTGTTTCTCTTAACTCAACATTAAATGAAACGATTTATTTATATGAGGGTACATACTATATAGCTGTTGTGAATGATAATTCTCCTATAGAATATACCTTTACAACGACGTTTAAACCGCAAGGCACATTTACCTGTGTTGAGCATAAGGGAAAATTGGTGAACACAGTAAATCCTACTTGTACTCAAAACGGATATAATTCTTACGTTTGCCAAATTTGCGGTGCACAATACAATGAAATTATACCTGCTTATGGGCATAATGCTGTAATTGACTATGAGGTTGCGCCTACTCTTGTAAGCTCTGGCTTAACAAGAGGCTCTCACTGTTCAATTTGCGGAGCAGTAATTACTCCTCAAACGGTTATACCGCAAATTTCTGCACCTGCTCAACCTACAACCACCCCGACTACAGCGGCAAAAGCTGTATCTAAACCAAAATCAGCTAAAATTAAAAAGGTGAAAGCAGCTAAAAAGGCAGTATCTGTTGAGTGGAAAAAGGTCAGCGGTGTGAGGGGTTATCAAGTTCAAGTTGCGACAGATAAGAAATTTAAGAAGAATAAGAAAACCGCAACCGTTAAAAAACAAAAGACAACGAAAGTAACTATTAAAAAACTTAAGGCTAAGAAGAAATACTATGTCCGTATCCGCACATATAAAACAGTGAACGGTAAGAAAATTTATTCCTCTTGGTCAAAGGTTAAAACAATCAAAACAAAATAATTGCCTCCCTTAACAAGGGAGGTGGGTGCAACTTGTTGCACTCGGAGGGATTAAAGGCAGTCGTTTGACTGCCTTTTTTAATGCCATTTAGCTTTATTATAATAAATAATTTATATATTATATATTGCTTATTAATAATTACTGTGATATAATTAATTGATTTATTATGGGGTAGTATGATATGATAATTCTCGGAATAGACCCGGGCTACGCAATCGTCGGCTGGGGTGTGCTTGAATATAAAATGAATAAGTTTCGTGTTCTCGGATACGGCGCTATAACTACCGAGGCTCATACCGATTTTCCTCTTAGGCTTCAAACGATTTATAACGATATGTGCTATCTGTTTGAAAAGTATAAGCCTGAGGTTATGAGTATGGAAAAACTTTTCTATAACAATAATGCAAAGACAGTTATTGACGTGGCGCAGGCAAGGGGAGTTATCACTCTTTCGGCTCAAAATTACGGGGTTGACATTTTTGAATATACTCCTCTTCAGGTTAAGCAGGCAGTTGTAGGCTACGGTAGGGCCGAAAAAAAGCAAGTGCAGGAAATGACAAGATTAATGCTCGGTCTTGCTAAAATACCTAAACCGGATGACACTGCCGATGCTTTAGCTATGGCTATTTGCCACGGTCATTGCTCCGGCTCAATGATGGGTAAGCTTAATTCACTGAAATAAAGGGATTTGTTATGATATATAATTTAAGGGGCAAGCTTACTGCTTGCGATATTAATTTTATAGTTGTTGAATGCGGCGGTGTCGGCTTTAAGTGCTTCACTTCACTTAATACTGCTAAGCAACTCGGCGAAATCGGCAAGGAAATAAATGTATTTACTCACCTTGCAGTTCGTGAGGACGCAATGGATTTGTATGCCTTTGCCACCACTGCCGAGCTTGATGCTTTTAAGCTTCTTATTACCGTATCGGGTATCGGTCCTAAGGCGGCTGTCGCAATTCTTTCCGAACTTACTCCCGACAGGCTTGCACTTTGCATAGCATCCGGTGACGCTAAGTCGATTACTGCAGCGCAGGGAGTCGGAAAGAAAACGGCTGAAAGAGTAGTTCTTGAACTTAAGGATAAAATCGGCTCAATCGCTACCGAAATGTCTTCTGCTACAGTTTCCGATTTGCAGAAAAATATTGAAAACAGCGCAAGCGCAGAGGCTATTGAGGCTCTCGTTTCTCTCGGCTATTCGCAGTCGGATGCAGCGGTTGTTGTCGGCTCTCTTGACAGCTCAATGTCGGTTGATGAAATGATAAGGTATGGCTTGAAAGAGCTTTCAAAGAATTTATAAGGAGGTAATCGTTTATGCAGGAAACCGAAATGGATTTTGAAAGCAGAATAGTTACTTCTGATTTTACTCCTGAGGATAACGATATAGAAAATTCATTAAGACCTAAGGTACTTGACGATTATATCGGTCAGGATAAGGTTAAGGAAAATCTTGCCGTTTATATTCAGGCAGCAAGGGGAAGAGGGGAAGCACTCGACCATGTTCTTTTGTATGGTCCTCCCGGTCTCGGTAAAACTACTCTTGCAGGTGTTATTGCAAATGAGATGGGTGTTAATCTTCGTGTGACAAGCGGTCCGGCTATTGAAAAGCAGGGCGATTTGGCGGCTCTTCTTACAAATCTGCAGGAGGGTGACGTTTTATTTATTGACGAAATTCACCGCCTTAACAGGCAGGTTGAGGAAGTTCTTTATCCGGCAATGGAGGATGGAGCACTTGATATTATTATCGGCAAGGGTCCTTCGGCAAGGTCAATAAGGCTTGATTTACCGCATTTCACCCTTATCGGCGCAACCACCCGTGCAGGTCAGCTTTCAGCACCTCTTCGTGACAGGTTCGGCGTGATTTTCAGGCTTGAAATGTATACGAACGAGCAGCTTTCGTCAATAGTTAAAAGAAGCGCAGATATTCTTAATATCCCTGTTGATGAAAAAGGCGCTATGGAAATTGCTTCTCGTTCAAGGGGAACACCTCGTATTGCTAACAGACTTCTTAAAAGAAGCCGTGACTTTGCTCAGGTTAAGTATGACGGTGTAATCAGTAAGGAAGCGGCAGTTGACGCTCTTGAAAGAATGGAAATAGATAATCTCGGTCTTGATAATATAGACAGAGTTTTATTAACAACTATGATTAAAAATTATAACGGCGGTCCTGTAGGGCTTGATACGATTGCGGCGGCTATAGGCGAAGAGTCGGTTACTATCGAGGACGTTTATGAGCCTTATCTTATGCAAATAGGTTTCCTTTCAAGAACGCCGAGAGGCAGATGTGTTACTCCTCTTGCATATCAGCATTTGGGAATTGAACAACCCGGTCAACAATCACTTTTATAATAATTGAATTTATATGGAAATGAGGAACTATTATGAGCAGACTTTTTGGTACAGACGGTGTAAGAGGAGTTGCAAATGTTGATTTGACTTCTGAACTTGCACTTCAAATAGGCAGAGTGGCTGCTATGGTTTTGCTTAAGGAAAGCAAATCGGCAAAGCCGACGGTTCTTATCGGTAAGGATACTCGTGCTTCGGGGGATATGCTTGAAGCGGCACTTACGGCGGGGCTTTGTTCGGTTGGATGTAACGTTCTTTCGGTAGGTGTTGTTCCTACTCCGGCAGTTGCTTATTTGGTTGATAAATACGGCTGTGAGGCAGGCGTTATGATTTCTGCTTCTCACAATCCTTGCGAATATAACGGAATTAAGATTTTTCAGGGCAACGGCTATAAGCTTGATGATGATCTTGAAAATGAAATTGAAGCAATCATTCTTGACAACGCCGAGGAAATTCCGGTTTTTACCGGCGGTAATGTCGGCAATAGGCTTTATTGCAAAACGGCAGTGAGTGATTATGTTAAACACGTTGTTTCAACAACGGATGTTCGTTTCGACGGCCTCTCAATCGCTCTTGACTGCGCTAACGGCAGTGCTTCGGTTTGTGCTAAGGAAATATTTACTTCGTTGGGTGCTAAATGCTTAATGCTTTCCGATACACCTGACGGAACAAATATAAACGACAATTGCGGTTCAACTCATCCTGAGGAACTTATGCGATTTGTTAAGGATGCTTCGCTTGATTTGGGTCTTGCTTTTGACGGCGACGCAGACAGAATGCTTGCCGTTGATGAAAACGGCGAACTTGTCGACGGCGATAAGGTAATTGCTATTTGCTCAAAGAAAATGAAAGACGAAGGCACTCTTGCTAAAAATACCGCCGTTGTTACGGTTATGAGCAATATGGGATTCTTTAAGTTTTGCGAGGAAAATGATATTGCCTGTGCCAAAACCGCAGTAGGTGACAGATACGTTCTTGAAAGAATGTTAAAGGAAGGCTACAATATCGGAGGCGAACAAAGCGGTCACGTTATTTTTCTCGATTACGCAACAACGGGTGACGGCGAACTTTCAGGTGTTCAGCTTATTGAAGCAGTAGTTAAATCAGGTAAAAAGCTTTCTGAGTTGGCTAAAATTATGAAGGTTTATCCTCAAGTGCTTATAAACGTTAAGGTTACACCTGAGGGTAAGCAAAAATACAATAATGATGAGTATATCATTTCTGCCGTTCAGCAGGCTGAAATGGAACTTATGGGCGAGGGTCGTGTTCTTGTTCGTGTAAGCGGAACAGAACCGCTTATTCGTGTAATGCTTGAGGGCAGCGATTTAGAACAGATAACAACCCTCGGCAACAAAATTGCAGATGTTGTCAGGAACAGATTGTCATAAAGGATTTAATATATGAGATATTCAAAAGATTGGGAAGATTATGAACTTATAGATTGCAGCGGCGGCTATAAGCTTGAAAGATGGACGAGAGAGATTCTTGTCAGACCTGACCCTCAGGTTATATGGAAAAGTAAAAAGGAAAATAAATACTGGTTTCAGCCTGATGCTACCTACCTTCGTTCAAGAACAGGTGGTGGCAGATGGCAGATACATACTAAAATTCCTTCATCTTGGCAGGTAAAATATAAGGATTTAACTTTCAACATCAAAACCATGGGTTTTAAACATACGGGAATATTCCCGGAACAGGCAGTAAATTGGGATTTTACAAGAGAGGTTATCAAAAAAGCGAAAGCTGACGGCCGTGAGGTCAGAGTTCTTAATCTTTTTGCATACACCGGCGGTGCAACGGTTGCTTGCCTTAAAGAGGGTGCTTCGGTAGTTCATGTTGATGCTTCACGAGGCATGGTTCAATGGGCAAAGGAAAATGCAGCTGCGTCCGAAGTTAACAACGGTCAAATCAGATGGATTGTTGATGATTGCATTAAATTTGTTCATCGTGAAATCAGGAGAGGCAATAAGTACGATATCGTAATTCTTGACCCTCCGAGCTACGGCAGAGGTCCTAAAGGTGAAATATGGCATCTTGAGGACAGCATTTACGATTTTGTAAAGCTTGTTGAGCAGGTACTTTCTGATAAACCGCTTATGGTTATGCTCAATTCATATACTACAGGGCTTTCAGCCTCTGTTATGAAATATATTCTTGATGATGTAATTACTGATAAACGAGGCGGAAAGGTTAAGGCTGATGAAATTGGTATTCCTGTTTCATCAAACGGCAGAGTTCTTCCTTGCGGCTCAACGGCAATTTGGATGTTGAAATAATGAATTTAATTGAATTTAAAAATGTAAGCTTTTCTTATGCGATTGATGATGACGATGAAAATCAGGTTACTGTTGATGTGCTTAAGAATTTTAATTTGACAATAGAAAAAGGCAGCTTTGTTGCAATTTTAGGCCATAACGGGTCAGGTAAATCAACAACGGCTAAGCTTATTAACGGTATTAATATTGCTCAAAGCGGTGAGGTTATAGTTGACGGTCAAAAAGTTGTGGACGATGAAACTATATTTGATATCAGGCGCAAGGTCGGAATGGTTTTCCAAAATCCCGATAACCAAATCGTTTCCTCTATTGTTGAGGAGGACGTTGCTTTTGGCGTTGAAAATTTAGGAGTTGAACCTAAAGAAATAAGAAAAAGGGTTGACAATGCCCTTAAAACGGTGGGTATGTATGAATATCGCCTTAAAGCGCCGAATAAGCTTTCCGGAGGTCAAAAACAGCGTGTTGCCGTTGCAGGCATAATTGCTATGAAACCAATGTGTATCGTTCTTGATGAGCCTACTGCTATGCTTGATCCAAGCGGCAGAAAAGAAGTTTTGAGTACGATTAAAAAGCTTAATAAGGAAGACGGAATTACTATCGTTCTTATAACTCATTATATGGATGAGGCAGTTCAGGCTGATAGGGTAGTTGTTATGGACGGCGGTGAAATTAAACTTGATGATAAACCGCAAAACGTGTTTTCAAAATTTGATGAGGTTAAGTCACTCGGTCTTGACGTTCCTCAGTCAACAGAGCTTATACATAGGCTTGGATTGAAAAGTGAAAATACAATTTTAAACGCAGATGATTGCGTTGAATTTTTAAAGAAAACTTTGGAGGCAAAAGTATAAATGGCGTTTCTTGTCTGCGAAAATCTTGAATATCTTTACAGTATGGGAACTCCGTTTCAAACTGCTGCACTTGATGATGTAAGCCTTGAAATTGAAAAAGGCGAACTTGTTGGTATCATCGGTCATACAGGCTCCGGAAAATCTACCCTTATTCAGCATTTAAACGGGCTTCTTGAGCCTCATAAGGGCAACGTTATTCTTGACGGTGAAAATATTTGGACTAAAGAAAACAGAAAAAAAATCAGGCAGGTTCGTTTTGCTGTCGGTCTTTGCTTTCAATATCCCGAATATCAAATTTTTGAAGAAGATGTTTATAAGGAAATAGCTTTTGGGCCAAAACAAATGGGGCTTGATGAAGCCGAAATTGACAAACGAATAAGAAAAAGTATGGAATTTGTAGGTCTTTCGTTTGATGAATTTTCAAAAAAATCACCGTTTGACCTTTCCGGTGGTCAAAAAAGACGTGTTGCAATCGCATCAATTATTGCTATGGAGCCTCAGGTGCTTATTCTTGACGAGCCGTGTGCCGGTCTTGACCCTAAGGGCAGGGATACTATACTTAATCTTATTAAAGAATATCAAAGCCAAATGGGGAATACTGTTTTATTTGTTTCCCATTCTATGGAAGACGTTGCCAAGCTTTGCAAAAAGGTTATTGTTATGAATAAGGGCAAGCTTGCTTTTTGCGGCAGTGTAAATGAGGTATACTCTCATGGCGACGAGCTTAAGAAAATGGGGCTTAATGTTCCTGAAATAACAGATATATTCCTGAAACTTAAGGCGTCGGGCATTGATTGCCGAACCGATATTTATACGGTTGAGCAGGGCGTTGAAGAATATAAAAGGCTTTTGGCGGGAGGTGCTTATTAATGATTACGGATATCACGATAGGTCAGTATTTCCCGGGCGATTCCGTTGTTCACAAAATGGATTCAAGAATGAAAATTATTCTTACTGTTTTGCTTATAGTTGCAATTTTTATTTGCAAAACCCTGCCTGCTCTCGGTGTTATTGTAGTTGCAACAATTGCGCTTGTGCTAATTTCTAAAATACCTCTTAAAACGGTGTTTAAAAGTATCAAACCTCTTGCAATTATTATTTTGTTTACGGCTGTTCTTAATCTTTTTTACGGTAAGGGTGAGCCGCTTGTTCAAATTTGGAAACTCAAAATAACCGAGGACGGCATTATGACTGCCGTGTTTATGGCAATTAGAATTATTACCCTTGTTGTTATAAGTTCGCTTTTAACGTATACTACTTCGCCTAATGAGTTGACGGACGGGCTTGAAAGGCTGATGAAGCCGCTTAAAATATTAAAAATTGACGTTCATTCAATTTCGATGACAATGACCATTGCTTTGAGATTTATTCCTACCTTGATTGAAGAAATTGATAAAATTATGTCCGCTCAAAAATCACGTGGTGCGGATATGGATTCAGGAGGTCTTATCCATAGGGCAAAGGCACTTGTTCCCGTTCTCATTCCTCTTTTTATTTCAGCGTTTCGGAGAGCCAATGAGCTTGCATATGCCATGGAATGCCGTTGCTACCGTGGCGGCGACGGCAGGACAAAAATGAAGGTTATGAAATTTGAGGCAAGAGATTATATTGCTCTTGCGGCAGTAATTGTGTTTATTGCGCTTCTTATTTCGTTTAATTTTATATTTAAAAAAGTAATATGAGAAAACTAAAAATAACAATTCAATATGACGGCTCTTCATATCACGGCTGGCAGGTGCAAAAAAATGCCGTTACCGTTCAAGAGGTGTTTCAAGACGCTGTTGAAAAGGTCTTTTTAAAGCGACTTGACGTGACCGGTTGCAGCAGAACGGATTCGTTTGTTCATGCAAACATGTATGTTCTCACTCTTGAAACGGATATGAATATATCAAACGAAGGCGTTATTATGGCGCTTAATTCAAAGCTTCCAAGTGATATTGCCGTTATTGATTGCGAGGAATGTGAAATCGACTTTCACCCTCGATATTCCTGCAAATCAAAAGAATATATTTATAAGCTTTATAATGGCAAAAGGCCTAATGCTTTTTTGCCAAAATATGCTTATTATTACAGGCGCCCCATTGATGCCGATTACCTTAATTCTCAGGCGCAGGCTTATGTCGGCACGTTCGATTATTCGGGATTTTGCTCGGCTAAAAGCGACGTTGAGGATACGGTTAGAAGTGTGAAATCTTTTAAGGTTTGGCGAGAGGGAGATATTGTATATTTCAAAGTTGAAGCTGACGGATTTCTTTACAATATGGTAAGAATTATGGTTGGCACTCTCTTGTTTGTGTCTGAAGGAAAAATAAAAAAAGATGAGTTGAAAGATATAATTCTTTCAAAAGAACGTAAGCGTGCAGGCAAAACTGCTCCGCCCCAGGGGCTTTATTTGAATAAGATTAATTATTAGGCAGGTGAGATATGTGGCAGGCAATCAGCGTGAAATGCGCAAAAAAGAGCTAAAAGCAAAAAAAGACAGAAAAAATAAAACTATCATTTGGATTATAATTGCTATTGTTGTTGCAGTATTAATTGTAATGAAGGTTTGCGAGATTAATATTAATACCGTTAAAGAGCATTTTACCGATTCAAGCGGTAAACTTTCCATTTCCCAAAATGTAGATAAAAATAATTTTTCTTATAATCTTGATTCATCTCAAAATGTGACAGTTAAAAATATTAATAATAAGCTTGGCGTTTTAACTCCGTCAACCTTTACTGTTATTGATACAAAAAAGGCAGTCGCTAAGTATACCTTTGACCACGGTTATTCAAATCCTGTTATTAAAACTTCAGGTATTTATTCTTTGCTTGTTGACCAAGGAAGTACAAAAATGCGCCTTGACAATACCAGTGAAAATGTGTATGAAAATGAACTCAAAGGCAATATTCTTTGCGGTGACGTAGCTAAAAACGGAAACACTGTGCTTGCAACTCTTTCAGGCGATAAGCTTTGCAACGTGACTGTTTACAATAAATCGCTTGATAAAAAAATGAGCTATGATTTGGATTACGGCTATATTATTGACATTGCGATTAATAACAGCGGCAGCAAAATTGCTTTCGTTGCGCTTAACAGTAAAAATGCTCAGCTTAAGGCAAAACTTTATACTATGAATGTCGGCACAAGCGAGCCAAAGGCAATTATTGATTTGCCAAACTGTAACGTTCTTGAACTTAAATACAACAGCGATAATTTATACGTTGTGGCAGACGATTATATCGGCATTGTTTCTAATCAAAAAAAATTAAAGACCGTTTTTGAATGTGGAAAAATAAATACTGTTTGCTATACGTTTACTCCTAATGATGAGCTTGTTTTGGCTTATAACGATTACAGCAATTCTACGGAAAATAAACTTGTCAGAGTAAGAGCAGGGGGCAATACAAAAAGCGAAACAACGGTTAACGGTAATATCAGATATATTTCGGCATCGCAAAGCGTTGTAAGTGTGCTGACCGACAGTAATATCGTCACTTATTCTCTTGGCAATATGAAGCAAAAGAAAAGAGTAAGCGTTGACGATTCCATTAAATCAATTTGCCAAATGGGCTCTGCTGTATTTATTCACAGGCAATCTCTTATTGAAAGAAATGAGAGTGATAAATAATGAACCTTGTTGATTTAACACTTGTTATATTTGTTGCCTTGACCGTTTTTGTCGGTATTAAAAGGGGATTTTTAATTTCACTTTTGTCAGCACTTCGCTTTATTATTGCAGTTCCGCTTTCTCTTTTTGTAGGCAATAATTATAATGTTATAATATATAATAAAGTTGTAAGAAGATATATTCTTGAATATGTATCAAAAAAGCTTAATGATTCGGGCGAAATAACAAAATTTACAGAAAACGTTAAATCTTTTGCAAACACCTTTTCGTTTTTTGTAAAGGATAATTCGACTGTTAAATCTCTTTCAAATATTAATTCAAACGAAGCCGCTGTTTATATAACGGATAATATTCTTTGTCCTATTGTTCAAGAAATTATTAAAATACTTTTAATTCTATTGACTTTTGTTCTTTTTTATGTAATAACAAATATTATACTTTCTTTTGCAAAAAAAATAAGAAAAGAGAAGGAACTTCCTTTTCACAAAACAAACAGCTTTTTCGGCGGAGTATTCGGCTTGGTTAAATCCGGCGCTTACTTGATTGTTATTTCAGCTATTTGTGAATTTGTGCTTGATATTATGACCACCCAAAATCAGTTTGTTACACAGCTTAGAAGCAGTGTGATTATAGAATATATTAATAAATTCAACCCTTTGATATGAGGAGGATAAGCTATGAGTAAATTTAATGAAAATGTTAAAGACCTTTTTGAAAATTGGAATACAATTCCTAACTGGTTGTGCTTTGTAAGAATTGCACTTATTCCTGTTTTTTCCGTTCTTTTTATTAAAGAACAATACATAGCCGCTTTTATAACTATGATTGTTGCGGCTTTAACCGATGTGTTTGACGGCAAAATTGCAAGAAAATATAATATGGTGTCAAATCTCGGCAAAATTCTTGACCCTATTGCGGATAAACTGTCACAGATAGCAATTGTTATTATTTTGCTTGTTAAGTTTTGGGACGGTCCGCTTAAGTATATTTTGTTCCTTTTTATATTTAAAGAACTGTTAATGATTATCGGCGCAGCTATTTTGATGTCAAAGGGTATGCGCCCTGTTGCCGCTGAGGTTTGGGGAAAACTTGCAACTGTTGTATTTTATACTTTTATGATAACAATTATTGCTATCGGCCCTGACGGTGCGCTTCTCAGCATTGACTTCTTTAAAGGCTTGGAACTTAATAATACCGTAATAATGATTATGGTTATTATTTCTGCAATTCTTGCTTTTGCGTCCCTTTTCGGTTACGCACCGGGATTTATTCGTCAGCTCAAGGAAAATAAAGAAAAAAGCGATTCCTCTGAAAAATAAGCTGACTACCTATTACGAGGTGATTTAATGAAACAGCAAATGTGTTCACGCTGCGGTGAAAGACCGGCGGTTGTGTTTATTCAAAAAATGGAAAATGATAAGGTTACTCCTGAAGGACTTTGCATTAAATGCGCAAGGGAGCTTAATATCGGTTCAATTAATCAAATGATTGATAAGCTTGGCATCAGCGACGAGGAAATTGAAGCTGCAAGCGAGCAAATGGCTGATTTTATGGAAAATATGGGCGATTTTAATCTTGATAATTTGTCCGAAATGTTTAATCCTGAAAATTTTGACGGCGCTCAAACTATGCCTTTTTCCGACTTAATTAACGGGGCTCTTTCTCCGACAGAAGACGGTGAAGAAGAAATTACCACCGATAATTCCGATTCTCAGCCAAACGGTAAAAAGCGCAGAAAGGGTAAAAGAGGAGCGAAGGATGATTCAAGAAAATTCCTCAATACTTACTGTACTAATCTTACTGAACGTGCTAAGCATGGCGAAATCGATAATATTATCGGCAGAGAAAGCGAGATTGCACGTGCAGTTCAAATTCTCTGCAGAAGAACAAAAAATAACCCATGCCTTATCGGTGAGCCGGGCGTCGGCAAAACCGCTATAGCAGAGGGCCTTGCAATCAAAATTGCTAAGGGAGAGGTGCCTGCACGTCTTGCCGACAAAGAGATTTACCTTCTTGACCTTACCGCACTTGTTGCCGGCACTCAGTTCAGGGGCCAGTTTGAAGGCAGAATTAAAGGCCTTGTTGATGAGGTTAAACATGAGGGTAATATTATTTTGTTTATTGACGAGGTTCATAATCTTGTAGGTACCGGCGATTCAGAGGGTACAATGAATGCTGCCAATATTCTTAAGCCCGCTCTTTCAAGAGGTGAAATTCAAGTAATCGGCGCTACTACCTTTAATGAATACAGAAAATATATCGAAAAAGACGCCGCTCTTGAAAGACGTTTTCAGCCTATTAAGGTTGAAGAACCGTCAATTGACGATGCATATAAAATGCTTGTCGGCATTAAGGGATATTATGAAGATTATCATAAGGTGCAGATTTCAGACTCGCTTGTATATAAAGCTGTCACTATGTCCGAAAGATATGTTACTGACAGATATCTTCCTGATAAAGCCATAGATTTGCTTGATGAGAGCTGCACAAGCGCAAATTTGCGCAATCCGGCTATCAGTCAATACCAGATGGCACTTGACAGAAAAAAGCTTTTAGAGAGCAATATAGAAAGGCTTTCCAATCCTGAGGAAAACGAAGAAATTGACTACGAGCTTGTAACTAAGTTTAAAAGTGAAGTTATTCAACTTGACGAAAAAATAGCCGACCTTAAGGAAAAAGCATCCGATAATCAGGTTTTGGAGTCTGATTTAGCAAAGGTTATATCACTTTGGACCGGTATTCCTGCAACTAAGATTGAGCAAAATGATATTAAAAAGCTTGCAAATCTTGAAAGTGAACTTAAAGAGCATATAATCGGTCAAGATACGGCTATTGAAAAGGTTTCAAATGCTGTCAGAAGGGGCAGAGTGAATATCAGTCCTAAAAAAAGACCGCAGTCGTTTATATTTGTAGGCCCTACGGGTGTCGGCAAAACGGAACTTGTTAAGCGCCTTGCAGATAGTTTATTTGACAGCCCGGATAATCTTATTCGTCTTGATATGAGCGAATTTATGGAAAAATTCAGTGTTTCCCGTATTATCGGTTCGCCTCCGGGTTACGTTGGTTATGATGATGCCGGTCAGCTTACAGAAAAGGTTAGACGTAAGCCGTACAGTATTATCCTTTTTGACGAGATTGAAAAGGCACATAAGGATGTTCTCAATATTCTTCTTCAAATTCTTGATGAGGGAAGAATAACAGACGCACAGGGCAGAAGTGTTAATTTTGAAAATACAATTATTATTATGACTTCGAATGCAGGTTCTACCGACTCTGCTTCGTTAGGTTTCAATAAAACAGCAAACGATATTAATGCAGAAGTTACAATGAAAGCCCTTGAGCGCTTCCTGCGTCCTGAATTTTTGGGCAGGGTAGACGAAATTGTTATTTTTAATCAGCTCACTCATGATGACTTTGAAAAAATTGCTAAGCTTATGCTCGGTGAACTTGTTGAAAGTCTTAAGGATAAGGCGATTGTTATGTCTTACGATGAAAGCGTTCCGGTTTATCTTGCAAAAAAAGCATTCGGCTCAAAGAAAAATGCAAGAGGACTTCGTGATTGCGTAAGACGTGATGTTGAAGAAAAACTTGCTAATGCGATTGTATTTAATCAGGATGAGGAAATTAAGTCTCTTTCTCTTTCTGTAGAAAATGATGATATTAAAATTAAAATAAATTAAAAAAAGACTTGACATTTTGCAATGTGTTATGTATAATAATGAACGTTGCAACGCGGGTGTAGTTCAATGGTAGAATCCCAGCCTTCCAAGCTGGTCGTGTGGGTTCGATTCCCATCACCCGCTCCAATGCGCTGATAGCTCAGCTGGATAGAGCAACTGCCTTCTAAGCAGTAGGTCGGGGGTTCGAGTCCCTCTCAGCGCGCCATTGTTTGGGGTAACAGCACGAAAGTGCTTTTACATATATGGTGGGATTAGTTCAGTTGGTTAGAGCGCCAGTTTGTGGCACTGGAGGTCATCGGTTCGAATCCGATATCCCACCCCACTTTTTATATTTATCCCTACATTGGGGTGTAGCCAAGCGGTAAGGCAACGGACTTTGACTCCGTCATGCGTGGGTTCGAATCCCGCCTCCCCAGCCAACCCCTGATATCAGGGTGCTATACGGTTCATTAGCTCAGATGGCAGAGCACTTGACTTTTAATCAAGGTGTCCGGGGTTCGATTCCCCGATGAGCCACCAAAAAAGAGAAGCATTTGTTGCTTCTCTTTTTTATTTTTATATCAATTATCACCGCTGTATTGTTACAAAATAATCATAAATACCTAAAAACCTATTGACAAAGTAGGAGATGATGTTATAATAAGCATATAACAATTCATAATTAAAGCAAGGTGATTATTTTGAAACAACTTTTATGCTTTGGCGACTCAAACACTTGGGGTTTGATTCCAAAGACTAATGAAAGATACCCTTGGGGCGTCAGATGGACGAGTATTTTGCAGGAAAAGCTTCAAAATGTTCGTATTTTAGAAGAAGGTCTTTGCGGCAGAACAACCATATTTGACGATGCTTACAGAAAAAATCGCAACGGTCTCGAATCTCTGCCTGAAATATTAGAGTCGAATTATCCTATTGATGCGGCGATTATTATGCTTGGTACAAATGATTGTAAATCTTATTATAATTCAAATCCGTTTAAAATCGCCAAGGGTCTCGGTTTGTGTATTGATGAATTTTCAAAATATATTTCACCTGAGAAAATTCTTGTTGTTTCTCCGATTTTTCTTGGAGAAAATGTTTGGAAAGAGGAATACGACCCTGAGTTTGATACTAATTCTGTAAAAACTGCTAAATCGCTTTATAATGAATATAAAAGAATTGCGTATGAAAAGAACACTAATATAATAAGTGCTGCCGATTATGTTCAACCAAGCGAAACCGACCAAGAGCACTTAACCGCACAGGGACATGAAATTCTTGCAAATGCAATATTCAATGCAGTTGTAAGCGCAAGTATTGTGTGATTTAGGATGACGAGATGAACGCAAATATTACGAGAGATGAAGCATTAAAGCTTTTGAAGGCGGCAGGCTGTTCACGTGACGTTATTAAATACGGCTCAGAACTTCTTAGCTTAGATTTGAATAAGCTTTTTGATAAAACCATACCCTTGATATGCGTTCATGTGAAAATGACGTAAAAAGCGAACTTGAAGCACTTCATTTAAAAATTTAATAACTATAAATAAAAGCCATTCAGTCTTTTTCAGATTGAATGGCTTTATTTATTTGAATTATTCTACAGTTTGATTTTTGTGTAATCCATTTATTTATCCCCAAACTTCTTCGGCGATTTCTTTAACAAGCTTTAATTTTGCCCATTGCTCCTCCTCGGTAAGCTTGTTGCCGATTTCGCAGGAGGCAAAGCCGCATTGTGGGCTTAAGCAAAGTCTGTCAAGAGAAATATATTTAGCAGCTTCATATATCCTTTTAATAACCTCGTTCTTGTCCTCAAGCTTGGGTGACTTGGTTGTGATTAAGCCTAAAACTACCTTTTTGTCAGCAGATACCTTTGCAAGCGGCTCAAATGAGCCTGAACGTTCGTCATCATATTCAAGAAGAAGTGCGTCAACATTTTCTCTTGCAAATACATAGTCTGCCACAGGGTCGTAAGCGCCGCTTGAAAAATATGTTGAATGATAATTGCCTCGGCAAATATGAGAGGTGATTACTAAATCGTCAGGCTTATTTTCAAGCGCAAGGTTGTTTACGTTTAAAAGCTGTTTTTTAAATTCGTTGATATCAATTCCGAAAGCGTCTTGATTTGCGCTGTCGCCGATTGCCGAACCCCAAGAGCAGTCGTCAAGCTGAAGATTGCGGCAACCTGCATCGTAAAATTGTTTTATAACGTTCTGATAAGCCTTGCCTATATCCTCAATCAGTTCTTCATTCGTTTCGTAAAACCTACGTGTTTTTTCAATGCTGCCTGGCACAATAAACTGCAAATAAGTTTGCGCCGGTGCAGGAATTGTGTATTTTGCAACGGTGTTTTCATCCTCAAATTGCTTTAAGAATTTGAAATACTCAACGAATGGGTGAGCCTTAGCTTTGAATTTGCCAATTAAATATGTATCGTCAAGTACAGCAAGTTCATCATTAAACGGTACTCCGCCTCCTGTTGCCTTGTGCTCTACTCCTTCAAAGCCCCACATAAAATCAAGATGCCAGAAAGTTCTTCTGAACTCGCCGTCAGTAATTGCGTGGAAGCCGAGTTCTTTTTGTTTTGCTACTAATTTCGTAATTTCCTCGTTTACGATTTTGTCATATTCATCTTTTGTAATATCGTTATTTTGATATTTTGTTTTGGCGTCTTTTAAAGCCTGCGGTCTAAGAAAACTTCCTACAAAATCATATCTAAACGGTGTTTTTAATGTACTCATAATCTAAAAATCCTTTCGTTTGTTGATGAGTACAGTTTAGCACATTAATATTGTTTTGAAAAATACTTAAAAACCATCAATAGCTATAGGCTTAAACTATAGCTGTATGCTTTTTGATAGCATCAATATAAGAAATTGCGTAGCGTGAAAGAATAATATTTTTCTTTTTTATAAGACCGATTCGCATAGTGCAGTCCATATCAAGCTTTTTTGAAATAATATCTTCGCCGTTTAGCTCCTTGTCAATAACGCCGGAACTTACGGTAAAGCCGTTAAGACCGATAGCAAGGTTAAAAAGAGTTGCTCTGTCCCTAACCTGAATATTTTTCGGCATATCAAGCACGCTTAAAAATTCTTCGCTGAAATAAAAAGAATTGCGTTTTCCTTGCTCATAAACCAAATAAGGATAAGGCTTTAATTCGTCAAGGGTGATAATATCCTTGTTTGAAAGCGGATGATTTTTGCTTATAAATACGTGAGGGGAGGCTTTGAATATTTCTTCAAATATCAATTCGTTCTTTTTCAAAAGCTTAGTAAGTACGTCCTCGTTGTGCTCTGAAAGATAAAGAATACCAATCTCGCTGTTGCCGTTTGCAACGTCGTCAATGATTTCTCCCGTCTGTGTTTCACGAAGAATAAAACTGTATATGTTTGCGTCGTATTTATTAACAACGTCTACAAATGCATTTACCGCAAAGGAATAGTGCTGGCAGGAAACGGAAAACTTAGGCATTCTGCCTTTGTCATTGCAAAATCTATCCTTCATTATGTCTGCCTGTTCAAGTAAATTGCGGGCAAATGAAAGAAGCTCTTCGCCCTCTCTTGTTACGCTGACGCCTTTGTTTGAACGAACAAAGGCAGTCACTCCCATTTCCTTTTCAAGATTGTGTATAGCCGCACTCAGGCTTGGCTGTGATATAAAAAGTTTTTCTGCGGCCTCTGTAATGTTTTTACATTCAGCAACGGTTACTAAATATTTAAGCTGTTGCAGTGTCATAGCGCACCTCTTTTTGTTTTAATGATTTAATTATATATTTTGCTTCTTAAAATTTCAAGCATAGTTATTTATTAATATAATTGACAATATTTGCAAAATGTGATATTATAATTATTAGTTAGGCAAAACTAACCTTGTTTTTTTAATTGAAAAGTTAGCGCAAGCTAACTGTTTTGCGATAAAGGAGAAAAAATGAGTTTTGTAGAAATTAAAGGAATTAAAAAGCATTTCGGCGAGGGTGACAGCAGGGTAGAAGTGCTTAAAGGAATCGATTTGTCTATTGAAAAGGGAGAAATGTGTGTTTTGCTTGGGCCGAGCGGCTCGGGCAAGTCGACGCTTCTTAATATCATCGGTGCAATCGAGTCTGCAGACGAGGGCTATATCGCAATTAATAATGAAAAAACACGTTTAATGAGTGAAAAGAAACTTACTCTTTACAGAAGAAATCATATAGGTTATGTTTTTCAAATGTATAATCTTATTCCTAATTTAACGGTACGAGAAAACATTGAGGTGGGTGCTTATTTAAGCGATAATCCTCTTGATATTGACGAGCTTATGAATACGCTTGGAATTAGCGACCAAGCAGATAAACTTCCTTCTCAGCTTTCCGGCGGTCAGCAACAGAGAACTTCAATAGGAAGGGCTGTAGTTAAAAATCCCGATATTCTTCTTTGTGACGAGCCTACGGGTGCTCTTGATTATAACACCTCTAAGCAAATTTTAAAGCTTTTGGAGGATGTTAATAAAAAGTACGGCAATACCGTCATTATGGTTACTCACAATGATGCAATTAAAAATATGGCTGACAGAGTGTTCACCTTGCGTGACGGCGAAATTCGTAAGAATTACGTAAATGAAAATAAGATTTCTGCCGCTGACCTTGAATGGTAAGGAGGGTGGAATATGCTTAATCCTTTAAACAAAAGATTTAAACGTGATTTAAAATCGGATTTTGGCAAATATGTTGCAATTTTTCTTTTTCTTGTGTTTTTTATAGGTGCTGTTTCAGGCTTTTTTGTTGCTGATAATTCCGTTATGGCGATGAGTGATGAAAGCTTTGAAAAATATAATATTGAAGACGGTCATCTTTCTTTTAATATTAAGCCGAGTGATAAGATATTAAAACAAATAGAAAATGATAATGATTTAAAACTTTACGAACTTAATTATAAAGAAGAAAGCATTATTAACGGTTCAAAAAATCTTCGTATTTATAAGGTGCGAAATAAGGTTAATAAGCAATGCCTTATGAGCGGTGAGCTACCGAAGAATAAGGATGAAATAGCTCTTGACCGTATGTTTGCCGAAAATAATAAAATTAAAATTGGCGATAAAATTAAGATAAAGAATAAAAATTATAAAGTTAGCGGTTTGGTAGCTCTCTCTGACTACAGTGCATTGTTTGAAAAAAATTCGGATATGATGTTTGATGCTGTCGGATTTGGTGTTGCCGTTATGAACTATGAAGGCTACAGCACCCTGTCAAATGCACACGAAACCGTTAATTATGCGTGGATTTATAACAATAAGCCGGCTGACGAAACAGCGGAAAATGCAAGAAGCGAAAAATTAACCGATTCTCTTGAAAACATTTTGAAAGAGTATGATGAACCGCTTGTTCAGTCGCAGGTAGACGATTTGTACGACAGTGCAAGAGTTTATATTAAAAGCTTAAAAAACGAATTTACCGATGCTGAAAATGCTCTCAAATCAAAATATTTTGACGCAATAAGAAATGCGGGTTTAAGTGATGATAAAAAACTTGCAAAGGAACTAGGTATAACTCAAAAACAATATGATAATCTTAAAAATGCGCTTGAGGACGCAGAAGAAAACGAGGACAATTGGGATTTAGGTAATATTGATAAAGCCCCTAAAATCAGTCTTGATGATTATAAGTCAAAGAATAATTTAAACGATTTTGACGATATGTTTGATACCGTTTATAAAATTGTTGATGCAGTAAGTGATGCGAAGCTTTATAATTGTACCAAAATTTACAGCGATTTAGGAGAGCTTAAAAAAATTGTAAATAATTTCAAGTTTGATGACAGCAAAATTATTACAATTAAGGATTACAGTGCAAAATATACAAATAAATCAATAAGCTATTCTATTGAGGACTCAAGTTCTGATAAGGCAACAATGCAGCTTATGACATATATTATTATGATTGTCATTGCATTTTTGTTTGCAGTCACAACATCTAACACAATAACTAAAGAGGCCAACGTTATCGGAACGCTTAGGGCAATGGGTTATTCCAAAGGAGAACTTATAAGGCATTATCTGTTTATGCCAATGGTGGTGACGGTAATGGGTGCACTGATAGGTAACGTGTTCGGTTATACCGTATTTCAAAAGGCATTCGTCAGCGTTTATTATTCCAACTATTCGCTTCCGACTTATAAAATGCTTTGGAATATGGATGCATTTTTAGAAACAACCATTGCTCCGTTTATAATAATGCTTGCGGTTAATTCTTTTGTTCTTGCTAAAAAGCTTAAAATAAGTCCGCTGAATTTTATAAGAGGTGAGCTTAAACAAAGAGGACAGAAAAAGGTTATTAAGCTTCCAAAGAAAATGAGATTTTTCTCCAAGTTTAGATTGCGTGTTCTTTTCCAAAATGTTCCGTCTTATTTAACAATGTTTTTAGGTATATTTCTTGCGGGAACACTCGTTGTTATCGGCTCTATGTACGGACCTCTTCTTGAGGATTATTCAAATATGGTTAAGGAAAGTATGATTTCAAAATACCAATATGTAATGATTAATCAAGAAGAAACCGACAACAAAAATGCTGAAAAATTCTGTCTTACAACTCTTGAAACAACTGATAAAAAATTTATGGCAGATGATGTTTCAGTCTATGGTATTTCAAACGACAGTAAATATATCAATACCTCAATTCCTACAGGTGAGGTTGTTGTTTCGAGTGCTATGATGAATAAATTCAGTTTAAAGGTCGGCGATGAGGTTACGCTTAAGAAAAAATATACCGATAAGACGTATTCCTTTAAGATTGCCGGTGATTATAAATATGACGCCGCAATAACCGTGTTTATGAGTAGGGGCGATTATCTTAAAATGTTTAATGAAGATACCGACTATTTCACGGGTTATTTCAGCAATGAAAAATTGAATGATTTGAGTGATGACGATGTTGCGGCAGTCGTAACAGAAAAGGATTTTAACAAGGTTGTTACTCAAATGCAGGTTTCTATGCTTGAATTTGTAAAGGTATTCAAAATGCTTGGAATTGTTATTTTTCTGCTGATTATGTATATTCTTACAAAGCAGATTATAGAAAGAAACAGCAAATCAATTTCTATGACAAAGATACTCGGCTTCTCTGATATAGAAATAGGCAGGCTTTATATTATTATGACGTCGATTGTTGTTGTGCTGTCGCTTTTGATAAGTATTCCGCTTATATCTGTTGTGCTTCGTTGGTGCTTTAAATCATATCTTTATACCCAAATGACCGGCTATGTACCTTATATAATTTCAAATAGCTGTTATGTATCAATGTTTGTTTTGGGCGTTGAAAGCTATGCACTTGTTGCAATTGCAATGCTTTTAAAGATAAGAAAAACTTCCCTCGGCGAAGCGCTTAAAAATCAATCGTTATAAAATACTAAAACCGCAAAAATAATAACAGCCACTCTCGTTAATAATGTGAGAGTGGCTGTTATTATTTCAAATTTAAAACTTTCAAAATTTCATCTAAATTATTTGCAAAATATATTCCTTCTTGGCGTTCTTTTGTGGAAAGTCCCATTTTAATCATATTATTAAGCAAATTTTTAAGACTGTCGTAATATCCGTTTAAATTATATAATATGCAAGGAGCGTTAAGCTGTTTTAGAGATACTTTTGACATAACCTCGCTTATTTCCTCCAATGTTCCCGTGCCTCCGGGAAATGCGATAAAAGCATCGCCGAGTTCTATCATTTTCGCCTTTCTTTCGCTCATATCATCAGTTATGATTAACTGTGTTAAGCCATCATATTGAAGTTCTTTATCAATAAAAAACTGAGGCTCAACACCTATTGCCTTTCCGCCGGAGCTTAACGTGTTTTCGGCAATTAATCCCATCAGTCCTGATTTTGAGCCACCGTAAATAAGCGTGTTGCCGCTTTTTCCTATAAATGTACCAAGTTCTCTTACTGCTTTTTCAAGGCTTTCGTCATTGCCCTTTAATGCTCCGAGATATACTGTAATATTCATATTTACTCCTCTTTTTATACAAAAATCCATCACTTGCTTTTAAACAGAGTGGGGGATTGGTTTCGTTTTAGTCCTTTTGCAAAAGCATACGGTCATTGTCAAATTCTTTCATTTCTCGCTCACGGTAAAGCTTTAAAAGGTCTGACACGTTCATTTCTTTTCTTGTAACACTGTCAAGGTCAATGATTATTTCTCCCGAATCCATCATTATTGTCCTTGTACCGGTAACAAGCGCCTGCGACATATTATGAGTAATCATCATAGTGGTAATATTGTTTTCCCTAACAATATCGTTTGTGATTTTCATAACTTTGTCCGCCGTTACAGGGTCAAGAGCTGCCGTGTGCTCATCAAGAAGCAAAAGCTTAGGTGTAACAATTGTGCACATTAAAAGAGTGACAACCTGCCTTTGACCGCCTGATAAAAGACCGATTTTAGTTTTCATTCTATCCTCAAGTCCCATATCAAATCTTGCAAGATGTTCTCTGAAATATTCTCTTTTCTTTTTGCCGATTGCCTGCGAAAAGAAACTTGAGCCTGCACGGGAATACGCAAGTGCAAGGTTTTCCTCAATCGTCATATTAGGAGCAGTACCTTTCATAGGGTCTTGGAAAACCCTTCCGACGAGCCTTGCTCTTTTGTGCTCGGGCATAAAGGAAATATCCTTGCCGTCAAGTATAATTCTGCCTTTGTCCTGCTCAAATGTTCCGCATATCATATTGAAAAGTGTTGATTTGCCTGCTCCGTTTGAGCCGACTATAGTTACAAATTCGCCGTCATTAAGCGTTAGATTAATGTTGTTTAATGCTTTGTGCTCATTGACAGTATCCTTTGCAAAGGTTTTGGAGACATTTTTAATTTCAAGCATTTTTTCTTGCCTCCTTCTTTGCTTTTGCATTTTCGATTTTGTGCTTAATTTCAGGAACAATGAGTGTTGCAGCTACAATGATTGCACAAGTAAGCTTCATAAGGTTTTCACTGTTCTTGCCAAAGAGAGAAACGTCAATAACAAATGCAACTATAATCTTATAAATAACCGAGCCTACTACCGCACTTGTTAAACCCAGTGCAACATTCCTTTTGCCGAATATTGCCTCACCGATTATTACTGCCGCAAGACCGTAAATAAGCGTGCCGTTTGAAAAACTTTGGTCGCTTAAGCCGAGATAGTGGGAAATAAGCGCACCTGAAAGGGCAATAAGTCCGTTTGCAAGCGCTAAACCGAAAATAAGAGAAAAATCAACATTAATCGATGACGCTCTTACCATATCGGGGTTGTCACCGGTTGCTCTTATGCAAAGACCGAGATGAGTTCTGAAAAATACAATAAGCAGTATAAGTACTAAGATGCAAATAACCGCACCGATAACAAGACCTGCTATCTTTTTATCCGCACCGCTTATGCCTACTGCCTTGTAAAATCTTGTGAATGCGGAATTATCGTTAAAGTTAAGGTTAGACGAACCTCTTACCATTAAATTTATTGAATAGAGCCCGCTCATTGTAATAATACCTGCCAAAACAGGGTGAACCTTAAGCTTAGTTTGCAAAAGACCTGTTACTATTCCTGCAAGCACACCTGCCGCAAAAGCCGCAATAAAGCTTGTAACGCTCAATCCCTTGCTTGCAACAATAGCCGCAACCGCTGAGCCGAAGCCGAATGAACCCTCTGTTGTAAGGTCCGGTATGTCAAGTATTCTAAGTGAAATGTATATACCGAGGGCAAGAAGTCCGTAAAGAAATCCCTCCTCGATTGCCGTAATATAAACCTGCATAATTTGTCCTTAATAGTTTGTATTTTAGTTAATTATTTATTTACTACCTGAATTTCGTAGCCGATAGTGTTCTTATCCGGAGTTTTTACGCCGAGCATATCTGCTGTGCCGGAATTGAATGTGCAATAGTCAATTCCTACAACCTCAGCCGGAATTTCCTCAATTTTTGTACCCTTCATATACTTAATGCATTTGTCTGCGGTTTTAGCACCGATGCCCTTATCGTCAATAGCAAGAGTAGCAAGGCAACCGCTGTTTACTGTTGTTGCAGATGAGCAGTAGGTAGGAATTTTTGCTTCGTTGCAAACCTGAGCAAGCGCACTTACACCGTCTTGAACAATTGCATCGTTAGGTACGAAGATAACGTCACAGCCTTTTTTTATAAGTGTTTCTGTTGAAGATTTAACGTCTGCCGATGTTTCAACAGTTGCGCTTTCGTATTTAACACCTTTTTTGTCAAGATATTTTTGCGCTGATTCAACAGTATTTACAGCGTTAATTTGTGATGTTGAATAAATAAAGCCCCACTTTTTAACATCAGGAGTGATTTTGTATCCCATATCAATAATGTCCGATACAGGGATTGCATTTGATGTGCCTGTTGCATTTTTGTCAGGTGTGTTCATATCTGTAATAACCTGAGCCTCAACAGGGGCAGATACTGCGCAGAAGAAGCAAGGTGTGTCAGAAGCTAAATTAACAAGAGTTTGCGTGCATGCAGTGCCGATTGTAAAGATTGCGTCATAACTTCCGTCGTCCATAGCGTTGATAATTGTCGTAAGAGTTGTTGAATCGCCTTGTGCATCCTTATAGTCAAACTCAGCGTTTTCATAACCGTTTTTCTTCATTTCCTCAATGATTCCGTCTTTCATATCAACGAAAGCGCCGTTAGCACCTGTTTGTACCACAATGCCGAACTTAGCCTTTTTTGAATCGTTTGCCTTGTCGTGCTCGCCGCCCGATTTTGAACAGCCTGCAAAGCAAGCGACTGCAATTACAACTGCAAATAAAACAGCTGCAATTTTTTTGATTGCTTTTTTCATAAGAATACCTCTTTCTTAATTAATTGATTTTGCTATATTCTTCAAGCTTTTTAAAAGCTTTATATACCATATCCTCGCTTATTTTATATGGATTGTGGTCAATGTCCTTCATATTGCACACCATGGGCACAAGCTTATCTAAATCGTCCTCATTCATCTCAATGTCCGCAAGACAGGTCGGCAAATTGATTGAACGGTTAAATTCAAACATTTTCTTAAACATTTCCTCGTTTTTATCAACAAGTAAAAGAATAAGTACACCGTATCTCACTACCTCGCCGTGCAAATGCCTCTCCTCAATATGAGGGAAGGATGTAAGCGCATAAAATACTGCGTGCGCAAGCCCTGTGTTGTAATCAATAATGTGCTCGTTTGTTAAAAGAATTGATGCAATACCCGTTGTTACAATAATTCCTAAAACAACCTGCTCAACCTCAAAACTCGCAGTGCCCGATTTGAAATCATCAAGTGCTTTTTTGCCGTATTTGAGAAGGGGAGTTAAGCACATTTGCGATGTAGTTACACCGAGTGCGTGGTAATGAACTAAGTCCTCTCCACGGCTGCTCATCTCTGCTTCAAAATATTTAGCATAAGTATCGCCGATACCTGCCCACATATATTTAGCCGGTGACTTTGCAATGACCGGAGTGTAAATAAAGCAATGTCTTGCCGGAGCGGTAAAGAAAAACGGCTCTTTAAAGCTGCCGTCGGCATTATACATAATTGAAACCGCCGTTGTTCCCGCACAGTTTGATGCGATTGTGGGAAAAGTGAATATTTCCTTATTTGCTATATATGCAAGTGCCTTTGCGGTATCAAGCGCTTTTCCTCCGCCGATACCAAAAATAATATCTGCTTTTTTTACAAGTTCATTTTCTTTAAGCGTATTTACATTTTCGTATGTAGCGTCACCGCCGTACCATAAAAAATCGAGTATTTCAAGGTTTGTGCCGTTACATTCATTAATTATTAAATCCCTAACTTTGCTGATTGCTGTTTTACCGCCTATGCAAATAACCTTTTTGCCGTACGGCTCGCAAATTTCACCGATTTTACTATAAACATTATCGCCGATTGAATAGCTTGGTAATGTAATTGAATAATTTTTCAAAATCGCTACTTCCTATAATATAAAGATAAATAATTATAACACTATATATTCCCTATGTCAATTATTCCAAAAGCTGTCTTGTATTAAATTTCGTATTTTTCTAAAAATAATACGGAATGTGCGGAGGTGACATCTTGAAAAATAAATTGACTTCCTTTTTTATGTGCGCTGTATTGATTTTATGTGTTTTTTTCTCGTACGGCTTTACGATTTGCAGTGTTTGCGTCATTGACGAGCAAGGCAGTGTGCTTAAAAGCTATTATTCCTCAAGCGATATTACAACAGCTCTTTCAAGAGCGCTTGATTATACTAAAAAATACGCTTCAAAATATAATCCTTTGACCGTCAAGCTTTCACGTGGTAATTATAATGTTAAAAATACTCTTTTTCTCACATCATATACGACAATTGATTTGAATGCCTCGCTGATTAAAAATGCAAATTTCAAGCGTGGAAATATATTCAAATCTCCCGAAGATAAAGCGTACCCCGGGTATTCTTCACTATGTGAATGTATTATAAAAAACGGAACGCTTGACGATAATTTTAATCGTAATAAGTCTTGTATTTTGCGCCTTTGTCATGCCAAAAACATTAAAATTCAAAATGTTGTTTTTCTTAATAATTATTATTCCCACCACGCCGAGCTTGCAGCTTGCCAAAATGTTACGTTTTTAAATTGTACTTTTAATGGGCAATATTCAAATTTAATGCTCAATTCATCAGAGGCAATTCAAATCGACATTCTCGATAAGGTCCACTTTTATGGTTTCACATCATACGATAATACAATGAATGACAGCATAACGGTTGAAAACTGTGTTTTTAAAAATGTTTATAGAGGAGTCGGTACGCATAATTATTTTAAAAATCTTTACCAAACAAACATCAAAATTACAGCTTGTACCTTTGAAAATATAACCGATTGTGCAATATCGGCAGTTAATTTTAAGAACATAGAATTCACTGACAATAAATTTCTAAATTGTAAATATTCTGTTTTTTATCGTGATAACGGTAAATAACACTTGTCTATTTATTTCTTTTGTTATATACTAAATGGGTTAGAAGGTGATTAAATGCCGATTTCGGTTATGCTCAAACCGGCATCAAGCAATTGCAATCTCGCTTGTGAATACTGCTTTTATCATTCGCTTTCATCTAAGCGAACTGATTTTTCCAAAGGTTTTATGAGCGATGATACTGCAAAAAGAGTTGTTGACAGTGCGCTTGAATTTGCGGACTCTACCGATGTGTATTTTACATTTCAAGGGGGAGAGCCGCTTTTGTGTTCGCTTGATTTTTATAAAAATTTTGTATCTTACGTTAAAAAATCAAACAAAAAGGGCAGTAATGTTCATTATTGCCTGCAAACAAACGCAACACTTATTAATGATGAATTTGCACTTTTCTTTAAGGAAAACGGTTTTTTAATCGGCGTTTCCCTTGATGGTGATAAGGAAGTTAATAAATATCGGATTTATCCAAACGGTAAAAGCTCGTTTGATGATATATTAAAGGGAATAGATATTCTTAAAAAACATAACGTTTCATTTAATGTTCTTTCCGTTTTAACTAAAAATACGGCACTTAATTTCAGAAAAGCGTACAGATTTTTTAAGTCAAACGATTTAAGATATATTCAGTTTATTGTCGGCTTGAAGCCTTTTGGTGAAAAAGAAAACGATATGTATATGAATAATGACGATTATGCATATTTTTTAACTAAAGGCTTTAATATTTATTATAACGATTATTTGCGTGGAGATTTTGTTTCAATTCGTACTTTTGATAATTACATATCTCTCATAAACGGTAATAACGCAGAGCAATGCGGAATGAACGGCTTTTGCTCAAATCAATTTGTTGTTGAAGGTGACGGAAGTGTTTATCCTTGCGATTTCTATTGCACAGATGAATGGCTTTTGGGTAATATTAACGAATCGTCATTTAAACAAATGTATAAAACCTCTAAATGTGTTGAATTTATAAAAAGTTCCTTTAAGCTTGATGATAAGTGTAAGGAATGTAAGTATTTTTATATTTGTCGTGGCGGCGGTTGCAGGCGCAACCGAGAAAGCAGTGATTACTGCTTAGCTTACAGGCAATTTTTCTCTCAATGTGAGGATAAACTAAAAACGCTTAAAAAAAGTAGGTGTTAATTAATGAAAAAAGCTATATCGTTAATATTAAGTGCGGCTTTTGTGTGTTCGCTTTTTGCAGCTTGCAGTGATAAAAGTGTAAATGAAGACGGCAACAATAAATCTTCGGAAAATAATATTGAACTTAAAATAACTACCGACGCTCATTATTCTTCTCTTGACGAATCGTCAATCAAAGCTTATGAAAAGCTTTGCAACGCCGTTCTTAATTACAAGAGTGAGGTTAAATATAATGTTTCGCTTTCTGATGATGTAAATCGGTTGTTTTATACTTCTTTTCCGCAATATGTTCTTGTTGACGGAATCGATTTCCTCAATGATAATTCAGGTGTTAAAATTACTTATGCAAATGATAAGGAAACGCAAAATGCCAAGCTAAAGGAATTTAATGCCGATATTTCAAAAATAATGAATAAATGCGGATACGGCAAGGTCGGTAAAGATGAATATTTGCTTAACGTATATTCATATATAGCAAGTAATTTTAAAGTTGATAATTCGGTTACAACCGTATTTGACACTGTTTTGCAGGGCAAGGGTATGAGTTCAACATTGAGTGGGCTGTTTGAATATTTGCTCCTTCAAAATGATATCAATGCTTCTCATCTTATTAATGTTGATTCAAACTCTATTGCAAAAATGATATCGCTTGCCGATTTTAAAGGACAAAAGTATTTCTTTGATGTCACTTCTGAACTTGAGGATAATTCAGGTAAGGCATTAAAATATTTTGCAATGGATACAAAGAGGGCACAAACGGGTTCGGGATTTATGTTTACCGATAATTCGTCTCCCGATGAAATTGATGATGAAACGTTTTTCAAGCTTTCAACTTCAAGTTCTTATGAAATTTCAGGCTCTAAAGTTATTGTTGATATTAAAGGAAATGATGACTTTGAATTCAATTTGGACTAAATTCACTTTATATACTACAATTTGATATATTTAATAAAAAAGATACAAGAAATTGTATCTTTTTTGTTGTAATCGTAAAATTAATATGTTATCATATGGCTTATGATTTAACTAAGGGGGATTAATATGGCAGACATTGCTTCACTCAAACAAAAAGTGACGACTCTTGTTGACAATGTAAAATACTATTGGAAAGAGCCGCCCAAGGGCAGATATATGTCCTTTAAGGAAATTGGTTCATATGCATTCGGCGGTATAGGCGCATACCTTATCGTTAGTATGAGCTATATCTGTATGCTCGCAACAACAAATGTATTTATTACAGGTACAATCGGTATAACACCAACCGATATGTATATCTTGTATGTTATTGCAACTGTCGCAAGTATTCCGCTTACGGGATTGCGTGCAACAATTGTTGATAATACACGTAATAAAGCGGGTAAATATCGACCTTACATATTGATGATGGGTATACCTTCGGCTGTTCTCTTTATAGCTATGGTATGGTTCCCGTATGACAAGCTTTCACTTCTTGTCGGCACTAACGTTTTATTTGCAGGCAAAACAGCAGATTATCTTGCAAAATGCTTTGTTCTTCTTTTATTTAACGTTATTCTTCAATTTGTATATATGTTCTTCTATGATGCGTATGAAAACCTTATTCATGTTCTTTCTCCTAACTCGCAGGAAAGAGCTGACGTTGCATCAATTAAGAGTATTGTATATTCTCTCGGACCATCTGTTGTAAACCTTATTATGCCTATCGTTGCTGAAAACGTATTCCATACTAATCAGACCGATATCCGTGTTTACAGACTTGTGTTCCCGATTTTGGGTATCCTCGGTTCTGCTCTTTTGGTAATTGTTTATGCAAATACCAAAGAAAAGATTATTCAGGCTAAAACCCACGTTATTCAAATTAAATTTACCGATGCTTTCAAAGCTGTTGCAAAGAATAAATATTTCTGGATTATTTCGCTTGCAAGTTGGATAGGCTTCCTTGAATTGGCTTATTCAAATATCCTTGCTTGGCTTTATAACTACGGCGGCGCTTGTTCGGGTAACGTTTACGGTATTATCGTAACACTTAACGGTAACTCTGCTCTTTGGGGTATGATTATGGCTCCGTTCTTTATCCGCAAGTACGGTAAGAAAAATGTTCAGATTGTTACTAACCTTCTTAATATTGTATTCATCCTTGCAATGATTCTCTTTACAGGCAAGATTACAAGCGCAACTATTTGGATGGTACTCCTTTGCTTGTATTGCAACGGTATCGTAGGTGCGTTTGCTCATATTCTTAACCCTGCTATTCAGGCTGATATCCGTGACTATCAGCAGTACAGAACCGGCGAAAGAATTGACGGTATGTTTGCCGCTGTTGCAACAATCGGCTCTGTAATCACTCTTATCACTTCATCTGTTATTCCTACTCTTCAGGAAAAGCTCGGTATGAATGTTGAGACTGCAAGAAGAGTTGTAAACGATTCTGCTCTTATGGCTCGTAAGCTTCCGGGCACTACCGAAACTATAGGTCAAATGTTGCAAAAGCAGGCAGCTAACGGTCAGGATATTTTCAATGCGTCTAACGCTCTTTATGACGTTGACGGTGTTCTTATTCCTCTTCTTCGTGTACTTATTATTGTTGCCGCTGTCGGTGCAACACTTAATGTAATTCCTTTCTTCTTCTATGATTTTACAGAGAAGAAGCAAAAGGCTGTTGTTCGTGTGCTTAAGGTACGTGCTCTTTTTGAGGACTATGCTAACGATGCTTTGAGCGATAAGGGGCTTGTTGAGGCTGTCGACCTTGTTAATAATGCAAGGGAAATGGCAACAGCTACTCCTAAGCAGGTGTCTAAGGAGGATTATAAGCACCTTAAGGGCAAGGAAAAGAAAGCCGCTAAAAAGGCTTACCGTGAGGCAATTGAATATAATGAGGAAATCGAAATCTCACAATTCGTTTGCGCTGAGCTTGATAAGTTCAATTCTGAAAACGTAATGCGTCAGGTTGACCTTTATCAAAAGGTATATGATGCAGGTCTTAACGGTATCATTAATATGGACGTTAATGCTGTTAAGGCTGAACTTGCCGCTGCTAAGGCTCTTCCAAAGGATACCAAGCAACATAAGGAAATCCGTAAGGTTGAAATTGAGCTTGCTAAGAAAAAGCTTGCTTCTCATAAGAATTATCTTAAACACTTTGGCTCGGTTAATGAGTTCAAAGAGCCTGAAATGTCTGTTCTTGAGGGCTTCTTCGCTGTTGAGGACAAGTGCGATGACAGACTTGAAGAGCTTAATAAGGAACTTCACGAGGCTAAAAAGGCTAAGGATAAGGGCGAGATTGCTAAGATTAAGGCTGATATGAATAAATATGCCAACGAGCGTAAAGAGGCCCGTAAGGCTTCTAAGGCTGAAATGGATAAGCACGCTATGTTTAACCGTGCCGCAGACGCTTATATCACTTCCCGTAAGCTTCTTGAGCAAAAGGAAAACTTCAAGCATCTTGATGAAATTGCCGCTCAGTATGATGAGGCAAAGGCAAGAGCTGAGGCTGAAGAAAAGGCTAAGGAGCTTGAAAACGAGCGTAAGCGTAAAGAGCTTGAGGCTGAGCTTGCAAAGCGCAAAGCCGCAAGAAGAAAGAAATAATTTCAAATACGGAATTTTTAATCGGGGACCCCACCAAATCATAGATTTGGTGGGGAAAAGGAGAAAGGAATGAAGTGTTTATTATAAATTTTGCTAAAGAAAATTTATTCAAACACGGAATTTCTTTCGACGTTGTAGGGGCGACCATTGGTCGCCTCTTTATTTTTATCAAATACGCTATTTTATGCCTGTTATCCTGTCGAACAAATGTATAGTTATATTGACAACAAGTATTATCTATGCTATATTTTAACTATAAAGGTCGATTTTTTGCAAATATGTTTCAACTTATTATGAGGAAAAATGTATGCCAAAAGAAATGATAGGCGACAGTATTATTCTTGCAATTGAACGAAAACTTAATTGCAAAGTGTTAAATTATTCTCTTCTCGGCAAGGGAGCAAGCGGTTGTGTTTATAAAGTTAAAATCGATAGTGAGCCGTACAGTTTTGCTTTAAAGATAAATGATTTACCTGAACTGATTGCTCAGGAATACAAAAGTATGGATTTTATATCAAGCAGAGTTGATTGCAAACTTCCTAAGCTTTATTTTACCGAAACGGTTAATGGCAAGGGCATACTTGCCATGGAGCTGATTGACGGTGTAACACCGAACAGCAAAACCCTTTTCTTTAGAAAAAATAAGTCTAAGCTTGCTAATGAGATAGTAGATAATTTGATAAAAATTCATTCGGTTCATAATGATAAATACGGTCCGATTGGCAATGCGATTTACGCTTCTTGGTATGATTATTACAGTGAATTTGCAAAGGAAATAGTAGAATTTACTAATTGTTCCGATGTGCCAAGGACTGTAAAAAATGCACTTAATTTGGCTTATGAGAATTTGTATTCAATTGTAAATTGTGACGATGCTTTGCCAACTTTGGCGCACGGTGACTATTGGATTCCAAATTTTATTGCTGATAATAAAACAATGTCATTAAAAGGGATAATTGACCCGTTTAATGTTTCATGGACTGAGCCTGAATATGAGCTGTTTACCCTTACGGTGGGCTTTGGTAAGAATTTGCACCTTTATGATATTTATAAAAGTAAGGTCAAAACGACAAAATATTGCGATTTAAAGGTTGAACTTTATTCGCTTTTTAATGAGCTTTTGTGGTATAAAACCCTTGGCGAAATTGATTTTAATTACTTAATTTACCGAAGCAAACGATTAATTAAAATGATAAATAAGAATTTGTGATTCAACGTCTTAATATTAAATCAAAAATGATATAAATACTTTAAAACATTTAGGTACAGTCGAGCTAAATACAGAACGCTTAATATTAAAAAGAATATCTCTCAATGATTCTTATAAAATGTTTACCAACTTTGCCGGTGATAATAAAGTGTCACGCTATATGTCTTGGGATTCTTTTGATAATAAAACGCAAGTTTATAAATACTTCGTGAATGGTAAGAGAAATACAAATAAGGTCGGCTTTAACCGAATTGAAGCTTATCAACGTATTTAAGAAAAGAAAAATTTTAAATAATCAAACAGAGGTTATCAAATGAAAAAAATTACATCAATTTTATTATCAATAATAGTGATATGAAGAATATTATAAGAAATCACCATATGGCTATGAGTGTTGGTCTTGTAGCTATTGTGGTAAATGGACAGGAAACTTTAAGTATAGATAATTATGACATTAAATGAAGAAATATACAAAACTGTTATGAAAATACCGTATGGCAAGGTTGCAACTTACGGGCAAATAGCTACACTTTGCGGCAATCCTTATTATGCAAGAGCAGTTGGCAATGCACTTCATAAAAATCCAAACCCTCAAAAAATACCTTGCTATCGTGTTGTAAACAGTAAAGGTAAGCTGACAGAAAATTTCGCTTTCGGCGGTTTAAAGGTGCAGTCGGATTTGCTTATAAGCGAGGGTATTGAAGTAATTGACGGCAGAGTTAATTTAGAAAAATATCAATGGCGTGGCTAAAATATTAGATTATAATTTTAAATCGTTGATTACAAAATTATTTTTATCGCTACGTTGTGATACATTATAAACAGAATGACGATTACTATTACTAAAATTAAAATGGCTGATTAAATTTTAAACGCAGAAAGCGTTGCAAGGAAATTAAGGAGCTATTCTTAAAATAATATGGATATTTTAACTTATTTAAAGGAAAATATTACAACTAAAACCCCGCTTTGTGAGATTTTGGATACATTTTGCAAAATGTGCGAAATTGATTTGAATGATTGTGAGCTTCTTTTTGAAACGGGTGTTTTTTCGTTCACGTGCGACGAGCTTTATTATTTCTCACTTGTAAGGCAGTATGAGGCAGAGGGTGAGGGGTATAATCAAATTCACGTTGATGTAATTTATCCGCCGTCAAGCAAAATAAGTGAGTTTTCACGTGCTGATTGGGTAGAAAATGTTGATGAATTTAAGCGAAAAGTGCTTTCGTCCGAGGAATATTCAATTTTAAAGGACGAGCCTATTTATAAGCTTGATATTTACGAAGAACTTAAAAGGCGAAATTTGATTTGATAAACCTAAATGAAATGATAACTAATAAAAAAGCGTCATCATTGGAAAATTCCTTTGATGACGCTTAATTTTTATTTTAATCCTTTTTATCAAGCAGCTTGATTGCTTGATTTGACATAGGGATAATAATTATTAAATTAACAATTGTCATAAGACCTATGCCCACGTCGCCTAAATCCCAAACAATTGTATATGCCTGAAGTCCGCCGATAAAGAGCATTACAAGCGCAACTATTTTATAAAGCGTTTGGCTCCACCAATTGTTGCCGCAGATATATGCCACATTTGACCTTGCATAGAAAAGAATACCTATAAAGGTTGAAAAGCTGAATAAAAACAGAATAATTGCAACAAATATTGTGCCGAAGCTTCCGAGATGATAGTCCATAGCACATTGCAAAAGGTCCATTCCTTGCTTGCCTTTTGTTATTTCTTCGGGAACTAAAAGCATTATCATAGCCGTGCAGGTACAAATAACGATTGTATCAATAAGCACTCCGAGCGACTGAACCATACCGACTGTTTGAGGCTTCTTGCCCTCTGCCGCCGCTGCCGCACAGGGAGCCGAACCTGAGCCTGCTTCGTTAGAGAATAAGCCACGCTTAATTCCGTTCATTAAAACAGCACCGAAGCCGCCACCCGCAACCTGCTTTAGTCCAAACGCTTCTTTAAATATTCTTTCAAATACACCCGGCATTAAATTAATATTTTTAACTATAATAAATATTGTTACAAGAAAATATACGACTGCCATTATCGGCACAATAATATCAAGCACCCTGACCGTTGCGTTTTTTCTAAGTACAATCACTGCCGCAATAATTACAAGCACAACGGTTGTGTAAATCGGAGGAATTGAAAAAGCATTTTTAAAAGCCGAGGTAACAGAATTGCTGACAACCTGACTTATTCCGCACCAGCATATTAAACCGAAAATCGCAAATAAAATTGCAATAAAAGATTTTTTGATTTTTTTCTTTCTCTTTTGCTCCACAAAGTCGTGAATGTAGTAAGCAGGACCGCCGTGATAGCCGCCGTAAAGCGGGTCTTTTTTCTTGTGGAGTTGTGCAAGCGTGCCTTCAACATAAGCGGTTGACGCACCTAAAAATGCCGAAACCCACATCCAAAATACTGCGCCTGCGCCACCGACGGATACTGCCGCAACAACGCCGACAAGATTACCCATACCAACCCTTGTAGCAGTTGATACTATCAGCGTTTGAAAGGTTGACAGATTGCTTTTATCGTCTTTCTTTTCGCCGAGCGCTCTCACCATTTGCGGCAATTTTCTAATCGGCATAAATCTTGTGCGAACGGTAAAATAAATACCCGTCGGAATAAGAAGGATTACAAGCAAAGGAATACCGATACTTGTTCCTTTAAAATTCAGTGTAATTAAATCTCCCCATAGGAAATTATAAATAGCTACTATTATATTGGACATAATTTTCCCCTTAAGTTATATCATAGACGTTTATTATATCATAAATTTTTAAATACTACAATGCTTTAAAGCATTTATATAATTAATAGACTATAGTGCTTAAAAGGTATTTTATTTACAGTGAAAATAAAAAAAGCGCCGTTTATACGGCGCTTAATTCCATTAGATTATTGCTTTTTTAAAGCTCTTTCAAGCCAAACTGCACCTAAATCAAGTGCATTGAAAAGACCTTGCTTTTCACTTTTTTTAATAATCTTTTCCTTTGGTGATGTAACCGATGGGTCAGTATCAATAAGCTGGATTGCAACCTTGCCTGATACCTTTAACCCCTTAATATCCTCATCGCTGAGAATGTTAAGACAAATTACATAAGGGTCGCTCATACTGCCGTAGTAAATTGTTTTGCCACATCTTACCAAAGGCTTACCTTTGTATTCAAGGATTTTTTCCTTCTTGCTTTCTGCCAAAGATAACCCTCCTTTAATTTTAATCGAGATAGGACTTTACCATTGCAGCCAAAAGCTCGTCTCGGTCAAGCCGTCTTATCAAGCTTCTTGCATTGTTATGAGTAGTGATGTATGTTGGGTCCTCTGTAAGAATATAACCTACAATTTGGTTGATAGGGTTGTAGCCCTTTTCCTGCAAAGCGTCAAAAACTTCTGTCAAAGTTTCTTTCATAACATCTTCGTGATCGTCACCAATTCTAAAAGTCATAGTTTTATCAGTCATGGTAAAGTCACCTCCCTATAAAGCATTATACACTAATTATATACATATTTGCCTAAAATTACAATACCTTTTTTAAATTTCATTTCGAAAATACTTGACTTAAAACACTTTTTGGTTTAAAATCTTTGTATAAATTAAATGCAATGACTGAGGGCGCAAGCCAAAAGTAGTTGATAATTTTGCTTTTTCAGAGAACGGCGCATATGCTGAAAGTGCCGTATTGCTTTTATCAATGAATTTCGACTCACGAGCTCCCTATGAAAAGTAGGGCGTATATCTGCGTTAAGGATTTTGAGTGGCACATTGTTTGTGCAATTTGAGTGGTACCACGGATATTATTCGTCTCATATTTATGAGGCGATTTTTTTATTGTTAAAAAACGGAGGAAATTATGGATAACAAAATTTTAGAACTAAAAGAAAAGTTTGTATCCGAACTTGAAAAGATTGATAATCTTGCAGATATTGAAAATATCAGAGTATCATATCTTGGAAAAAAGGGCAGCGTTACAGACCTTCTTAAGGGTATGAAAGAGCTTTCTAATGACGAAAGAAAGGTATTCGGTCAAAAGGTTAATGAGCTTAAAGGTCTTGTAAACGAAAAAATTACAGAGAAAACTCAGGAACTTAAGGAAAAGGAAATTCAAAAGGAAATTGAGCTTATGCCTGAGTTTGACCTCTCTATGCCGCCGGTTATGGATAGAGGCTCATATCACCCGATTACTCTTGTTCAAAGAGAATGTGAAAGAATATTTAAGTCAATGGGCTTTACTGTTGAGGATTACAGCGAGATTGTAACAGATTATGAGTGCTTTGAATCGCTTAATATTCCTAAGCATCACCCGGCCCGTGATATGCAGGATACATATTATCTTACTAACGGTCAGCTTTTAAAGAGCCAGACTTCTGCCGCTCAAAACGCTATTTATAAGAAGTACAGAGATGCGCTTGTTAATGACGGTGTACCTATTAAGGCTATTTTCCCCGGCAGATGCTTTAGAAATGAAGCGACGGACGCTTGTCACGAAAATACATTCTTCCAAATGGAAGGCGTTATGGTTGATAAGAATATTTCTATTTCAAATCTTATTTACTTTATGAAAACTATGCTTTCAGAGGTATTCCAAAAGGATATTAAGGTTAGGCTTCGTCCGGGCTTCTTCCCGTTTGTAGAGCCGGGCTTTGAACTTGATATCAGTTGCCTTATCTGCGGCGGAGAAGGCTGTCCGAGCTGTAAGCACAGCGGCTGGCTTGAACTTTGCCCTTGCGGTATGATTCATCCTGAGGTTCTTAAAGCAGGCGGAATTGACCCTGATGAATATACAGGCTTTGCATTTGGCTTAGGTCTTACAAGGCTTGTTATGATGAAATACGGAATTAAAGACATTCGTGATTTAAACAGCGGTAGCTTGAAAACATTATCGCAGTTTACTGACGACGAAAATTAAGAGGGGAGGAATTAAATATGTTTTTATCAATGAATTGGATTTCAGACTTTGTTGATTTTACAGGTCTTGATAAGGTTGACCTTATCCATCGTTTCTCTCTTTCCACCGCAGAAGTTGAAAACGAGATTTTCTTCAAGGGTTCGGATATCAGCGGCATCGTTGTTGCTGAAATTAAATCAGTAGAAAATCACCCTGATTCAAAAAAACTTCATCTTCTTAAGGTTGACGCAGGTGACGGCGAGCTTACAGACGTTGTTTGCGGCGCACCTAACGTAAGAGTAGGTCTTAAAACCGCTTTTGCAAAGGTTGGCGCTAAAATCGGCGATATTGAGATTGCACCGAGAAAGCTTGCAGGCTTTATCTCAAACGGTATGTGTTGCAGTGAAAACGAAATCGGTATTTCTGACGATAACAGCGGTATTATGGAAATTACAGACGATTTGCCGAATGGTACCGATATTAAAGAAGCATATCAGGTTGACGATATCATTTTTGAGGTTGATAATAAATCTCTTACAAACCGTCCCGACCTTTGGGGTCATTACGGTATTGCCCGTGAATTTGCTGCTCTTGCAGGCAGAGAACTTAAACCGCTTGAAACCGTTGATTTAACTCAATATAATAATTTACCTAAGGTTGATATGAAAATTGAGGATTCGCTTTGCCAAAGATATTCTTGCCTTCAGGTTGAAAATATTAACACAAGCGTATCTCCCGTTAATATGCGTATCCGTCTTTTCTATTGCGGAATGAGAGCTATTAACTTCCTTGCCGACCTTACTAATTACCTTATGCTTGAAATGGGTCAGCCTATGCACGCATTTGATTCTCGCAAGGTTGAAAAGATTAGAATTAAACGTTTTGATACTCCTTTCACTTTCCAAACTCTTGACGGTGTTGAAAGAAATATAGATGAAAATACACTTATGATTTGCAACGATAATACGCCTGTTGCAATTGCAGGTATTATGGGCGGCCTTGACAGCGAAATTGTTGATGATACCCATACTCTTACTCTTGAATCTGCAACGTTTAATGCCGTTTCAATCCGTAAGTCAACAGTTCGCCTTGCTCACAGAACAGACGCTTCAATGAGATATGAAAAGTGCCTTGACCCTGAAATGACAGTTCCTGCCATTGCCCGTTTTGTTAAGCTTATGACTGACGTTGATAAGGACGTTAAGGTTGTATCATCTCTTACAGATGAATATGCTTTTCATTATGATACCGTTGAGCTTGACTTTGATAAGGCATTTGTTGATAAATATACAGGTATTGAAATTGATAACGATACCATTATTTCAACTCTTTCTTCATTAGGCTTTGACGCTAAGGTTGATAACGATAATTTCAGCGTAGTTGTTCCAAGTTGGAGAGCTACTAAAGATGTTACAATCAAAGCTGATATTATCGAGGAAATTACAAGAATTTACGGCTATGATAATTTTGCAATTCATACCGCCGTTGCTCCTCTTTATCCTGTTCGTCCTGCTATCGAAAAGACAGATGAGGATAAGATTAAGGACTTTCTTGTAAATCATTTCAATCTTCACGAACTTCATTCTTACGTTTGGGCTTATTATGACGAATATAAAGCTCTCGGCATAGAGGTTGAGGATAATATTAAGCTTGTTAATGCGACAAATCCTAATATTGAAACTATTCGTAACTCAATAGTGCCGACTCAGCTTTGCCAGGTTAAATATAATACCTCTTATGCGCCTGATTTTGGCGTGTTCGAGATTGGCAGGGTTGCTAAGGGTCTTAAGAGTGACGGTCTTGTTGATGAGCATAAAATGCTTGCAATTACTCTTTTCAGTAAAACCAAGAGTGTTGAAAAGCTTTATTTTGAACTTCGTGATATGCTTGCAACATTAACTGATAATATTAAGCATAAATCACTTGATTTTGCCCCTGCTACTAAGGCTCATTCTTATGAGCACCCAAGAAATCTTAATGAAATTATTTGCGACGGTAGGGAACTCGGTACTATCGGTATCGTTCACCCTGTAGTATCAAAGAAACTTGATAAAAAGGCTTCAATCGTATTTGCTGAAATTGACATTCAGGAATTTGCGCAAATTGCTAATTCAAGCATCAGTTATGAAGAACCGTCAAAATATCCTGCAATGGAAATTGACCTTTCATTCGTAACAGATAAATTTGCTCCTATTAAGGCTGCTATTGAAGATGCTAAGAGCAACCTTGTTAAAAAGATTGAGGTTGTTGATACTTATTGTGACGGCGATGCTAAGTCAATCACAACACGTATAACATTCTCTCATCCTGAAAAAACTCTTACCCGTGAAGAAGTTATGGATATTGTTAATACTGTTATCGATAAGCTTGATTTACAAGGCATTAAACTTAAAAAGTAATGTTTCAAATAAAAATCCCCGAAGAAAATAAATCTTCGGGGATTTTTTTGCTTAAATATATTTTTGAATTTGCCGGAAAAATAATATTAATATTCAAGCTTTAATATCATATTAAGTACATTGATTGCCGAACGTTCAAGCTCGCCTCTTGTTATTCCGTTTTTAAGCCCGATAGTTTCCAAAAGGGAATTGTCAGGCTTATATTTTTTCTCCGTTCTCTTGAATGAGCCTGGCATATAAACGTCAACCTGCGAGCGAACACGATAAGCGTTATCACGAAGATTGGGAAATTCATGGCTTGCGGAGTGCTTCATCCACCAATCGGTCATAACACAGCCGTCAAAGCCCCATTCCTTTCTTAAAACTGTAGTGGCAAGGTCGTAATTATAATGGCTCCAAACTCCGTTTATCTTGTTGTAGCTCGTCATAATATTTAAAGGCTTTGCCTCTTTTACGCAAATTTCAAAGCCTTTAAGATATATTTCACGAAGTGCACGCTGAGATACAATGGAGTTGTTAATCGTTCTGCTCGATTCCTGATTATTGCACGCAAAATGCTTAGGACAAGCCGAGCCGCCGCTTGATTGAATACCTCTGACAAAAGCCGCCGCCATTTTACCTGTAAGAAGTGGGTCTTCACTGAAATATTCAAAGTTTCTGCCGCATAGCGGATTTCTGTGAATGTTCATTCCCGGTGCCAAAAGCACATTTGAGCCTGCATTTTTTAGCTCTTTGCCCATTTCAGAACAAAGTTCTTCAACGAGTCGTGTATTAAATGTACTTGCAAGTGCAGTTCCGCATGGCAGCAGAGAGGTGTATTTTCTTATTCTTATTCCTGCCGGTCCGTCGGTAGTAATAACGGCAGGTACACCTTTTTTGTTGAGTTCAGGGATAATTCCGCCAAAAGCGCCTGCATTGCCTGCAACGCCGTAGCTGCTGTCCATTCCGCCCTCTCCACGTGTGAGCGCTTCTAATTCTTGATTTGTTAAGCTTGATACAAATTTTTCAACGCTGATTTCCCCCGATTTAACTTGGGAAAAATTGTAATTATGAACAACGTGACCGATTTCCTTAGGAAGATTATCAAGTATTCTTTTGCGAAGATACGGCTTTTCCGGCTTGAGTGCAACTTTTTTGGGAATGAATGAACCGTTGACTTTAAATGCAACAATTCTGTCCATATACTCCTTTGGAGCGCAAACAGCTTCAAGTTCCTCTAAAACCCTGTCCTCCTTTAGCTCAAAAGAGCCTGCCTCATCCGCGTCTCTTACATTTTCGCCGATAAAGAATTTATATTCGCCCTTTTCTAAAATGTAAGAATATTTATGCCCCGTAGCACCCGTATCGTCAAATGAAGCGAGTAGATAAACAGGCACTTCAAGAGTGATTTTTTGACTTTCCTTTGGTTCAAGATTAATTGTTTTGTCAAATGCGACAAGGCTCATAACAGGCTTTGAAAGCTTACCCTGCGGTGCATTTGCATAAAGTTCGACCACTTCTTTTCCCGCTACATCGCCGATATTTGTAACCCTAACTTCAACCATAATTTTGTCATTGTCAGACTTGAAATCCAAAACTTCAATATCAAAATTAGTATAGCTTAAACCGTAACCAAACGGAAACAGTGCCTTTTCCTTAGAAAAAGTTTCAAAATATCTGTAACCTACAAATATATCCTCAACATAAGTGTTAAATAGCTTGTTGCCGAAATGCATTGCACTTGGATAATCTTCATATCTTACAGCAATCGTATCTGTAAGCCTACCTGATGGATTAACTCTGCCGAAAAGCACGTCTGCAATAGCATTACCGCTTTCCATTCCGCCTTGCCAAGCGTAAATTATACCTCTAAGCCTTTCCTCATAGTCAAGTGCCCACTGCATATCAATAATGTTGCCGCAGTCAAGCAAAACAGTAACATTGCTGAAATGATTGCAAACATTGTCTAATAAAGTACGCTCCTCATCGGTAAGGTAGTAACTGCCTTTGGTAAGCGTATTCTCTCTGTCCTCACCTGCGGCACGACCGATAACAACGAGTGCAACGTCGCTTTCTTCACTTGCTCTTTCAATCATTTTATCATCAAGGCTCGGCTCTTCAAAATTCATAGGCCAATGACCCCAAAAGCCGTGAGGTGCAGGATTGTTTTTAGTGAAATCCTTGTAATATTCCAAAAGCCATTCGTTAACGTGGCCGCCCACATTTTTTATTCCGTCAATAACGTTTACAAAGTATGGAGCGTTAACGTCGCCGCCGCTGCCGTAGCCGACATAGAAATAATCAAGTTGGCATCTGCCGAAAACAGAAATTTTTGTATCAAGCTTATAGGGCAGGGCATTATTGTTTTTTAAAAGTACAATACCTTCTGCCGCCGCTTTTCTTGCAAGGGCGGGCATATTGCCGAATATATCTCTTTCGCCCTCAGCCTTAACTTCAAGCTGAGATACTCCGCCGCTTGAAATTCTTTCAGATAATGTCGATACGAATTTATCGATTTTGTGTTTAAACTTCATAGTCTTTCCCCTTAAAAATAGTGAAATTAATTCAATTCTTATTATACAATATCATATTTTCAATGTCTATATTTTTGTATAAATTTTCATAATGTGAACATAATATCCTTGAAAACATAATGAAAAATAAGTGGAGGAATTCTTATGAGTTTTATCAAAAAAACAGTGTCAGCGCTTCTTTGTGCTGTTTTGGTTGCTTCAAGCGTTCTTGTCTTTGCCGCTTGCGGTAAAAACAACAATAATAATACTGAAAACAGCACAACAAAGTCAAACAATGCAAACGTCACGGTAAGGTATCTTAATTTCAAGCCGGAGGTTGCCGATGTTTATAAAAAAATTGCCGATGAATATGAAAAGGAAACCGGTGTAAAGGTAATAGTTGAAACTGCTGCGAATAATGAATACGAATCAACACTCACTGCAAAAATGTCAACCAAGAGCGCTCCTACGTTATTCCAAATCAACGGCCCTAAGGGTTATGCGAATTGGAAGGAATATTGTGCCGACTTGTCCGACAGTAAACTTTATAAGCACTTGAAAGATAAATCGCTTGCAGTCACCTCAAAAGACGGCAAGGTTTACGGTATTCCCTATGTTGTTGAGGGGTACGGAATTATTTATAATAAAGCAATAACCGATAAGTATTTTGAACTTGATAACAAAAATACGGATTTTAAATCAATGGATGATATCAATTCCTTTGAAAAATTAAAGGCTCTTGTTGAGGATATGCAAAAAAATAAATCAGCACTCGGTATTGATGGCGTTTTTGCTTCAACCTCACTTAAAGCAGGAGAAAATTGGCGCTACCAAACTCACCTTGCAAATGTGCCGATTTATTATGAATTTACTAAAAATAAGATTGATTTAACATCAAACGATACCTCAAAAATCACCTTTGAATATGCTCAAAATTTTAAAAATATCTTTGACCTCTACCTTGATAATTCAACTATAGAAAAAGGAAAAACAGGCACTAAAACAGTCACGGATTCTATGGCTGAATTTGCGCTTGAAAAATGTGCTATGGTGCAAAACGGCAATTGGGCTTGGAGCCAAATAAGCAAGGTGTCAGGCAATAAGGTTGAAGAAAACAATGTTAAATTTTTGCCGATTTATACAGGCGTTAAAGGCGAAGAGACACAAGGCCTTTGCATCGGCACGGAAAATTACTATGCAGTCAATTCAAAGGCAAGTCAGGCTGAGCAAAAGGCGGCGAACGACTTTATCTATTGGCTTTATTCAAGCGAAAAGGGTAAGAAATTTGTAACAGATGAGCTTGGTTTTATTGCTCCCTTTGATACCTTTAATGACGACGAAGTGCCAAACGACCCGCTTGCAAAAGAAATAAACAATTGGATGAATAAGCAAAGCATTACTACAATTCCTTGGTATTTCACCGTTTTTCCGTCCCAAACTTTTAAGGATAATTTCGGCTCATCACTTTTAAAATATGCTCAGGGTAATAAATCATGGGATGAGGTTAAATCTGACGTAGTTAAGGATTGGGAAAAGGAAGCAAATGCTTCAAAATCATAAAATATTACTTCTTTAGGCAGGGCTTCCTGCCGTACATATCAAGTGAAAAAGAGGTCTGTTATGAAACGAAGTATTAAAAAATACGCTCCCATATTTTTATTGCCTATAACAATAGCGTTTTTATTTGCTTTTGCCGTTCCGTTTGTTATGGGCGTCGGTCTTTCTTTTGCAGATTTTACAACTGTAACTGATGCAAAATGGGTAGGCTTTCAAAATTATATTGACGCTTTTACATCATCAAGTGATTTTCTTCATTCGTTAGGTTTTACTGCTTTGTTTACAGTAGTAAGCATTATAACGGTCAATGTTTTCTCGTTTATTTTAGCACTTCTTTTAACTCGTGGCATAAGAGGTACTAATCTTTTTCGCTCTGTCTTTTTTATGCCTAATCTTATCGGCGGAATAGTTCTCGGCTATATTTGGAATTTGCTTATTAATGCTGTTCTTTCCTCTTTTGGAGTTGATATAACATATAAGGCTGAATACGGCTTTTGGGGACTTGTTATTCTTACGAATTGGCAGCTTATCGGATATATGATGGTAATTTATGTTGCAGGGCTTCAAAATGTTCCTAATGATTTGATTGAAGCTGCTCAAATAGATGGTGCATCACCTCTAAAAACTCTTTTCTCGGTTAAAATTCCTATGGTTATGCCGTCTGTTACCATTTGTATGTTTTTAACCCTTACAAATTCATTTAAAATGTTTGACCAAAATCTGGCGCTGACAGCCGGTGCACCCGAAAGGGAAACGGAAATGATTGCCCTTAATATTTATAATACATTTTACGGCAGAGTAGGTTGGCAGGGTGTAGGTCAGGCAAAGGCGGTTATATTTTTTGTAATTGTCGGTATATTGGCATTTTTGCAGCTTAAAATAACAAGCAGTAAAGAGGTGAACGCTTGATGAAAAAATCAAAAAGAGTAGGGAATAATGTTATTTTTTTTGTTCTGCTTATATTAAGCGTGCTGTTTTTAGTGCCGATAATCATTGTAATTATTAATTCGTTTAAATCTCGAATTTATATTTCAAGTCAACCGCTTAAATTGCCAAACGCCGAAACTTTTGTCGCTCTTGAAAACTATATTAACGGCGTTACATCGTCTGATTTTTTCTCGGCTTTTTTACGCTCCCTTTTTATTACTGTTGTAAGCGTTGTGTTAATAGTTCTCTTTGCTTCAATGGCGGCTTGGTATATCGTCAGGTCAAATTCAAAAATAACAAAAGGGATTTATTATATGCTTGTTTTCAGTATGATTGTTCCTTTCCAAATGGTTATGTATACAATGACGTATGTTGCAAACCGTGCAAATCTTGATAATGTTTTCGGAATAACCTTTGTCTATCTCGGTTTTGGTGCAGGACTTTCCGTCTTTATGCTTTGCGGCTTTATTAAAAGTATTCCCCTGGAAATAGAAGAAGCGGCAATGATAGACGGCGCATCTCCCATTCAGGCTTTTTTTACTGTTGTTTTTCCTATGCTTAAACCCACGGCAATCACGGTTGCAATACTCAATACCATGTGGATTTGGAATGATTATCTTTTGCCTTATCTTGTTTTAGGCTCTGATAAAAAAACAATCCCCGTTGCCATTCAGCTTGCAATGCAGGGCGCTTACGGCTCAACCGATTACGGCGGCTTTATGGCAATGCTTGTGCTTGCGATTGTGCCAATAATTATTTTCTATATTTTTTGCCAAAAATATATTATAAAGGGCGTTGTTGCAGGCGCGGTTAAAGGATAATTTAAAGGAGTTTTTTCAGTGGCGTCAATTACTTTGAATCATATAGTAAAAACCTTTGATGACGGTGTAACCGTTATCCCTGACTTAAATCTTGAAATTAAAGACAAGGAATTTGTTATATTTGTAGGTCCGTCCGGCTGCGGCAAATCGACAACACTTCGTATGATAGCCGGGCTTGAGGATATTTCTTCGGGTGAACTTATTATAGGCGGTAAAACGGTAAATAATATTCCGCCGAAAGACAGGGATATTGCGATGGTTTTTCAAAGCTATGCGCTGTATCCTCACATGACTGTTTATAAAAATATGGCATTTGCGCTTAAACTTCGCAAAGAACCTAAGGATGTTATAGATAAAAAGGTTAGGCAGGCGGCAAAAATTCTCGAACTTGAGCCGTATTTAAACCGTAAGCCAAAGGCACTTTCCGGCGGTCAAAGGCAAAGAGTCGCACTCGGCAGGGCAATGGTAAGAAATCCTTGCGCATTTTTGCTTGATGAACCGCTTTCTAATCTTGACGCAAAGCTTCGCACCCAAATGCGCTCTCAAATTGCACTGCTTCATAAAAGGCTTGAAACAACATTTATTTATGTAACCCATGACCAAACGGAAGCTATGACTATGGCAGACAGAATAGTTGTAATGAAATACGGCGTCGTTCAACAATTTGATACTCCGTCAAATTTGTATAATCACCCTTGCAATATGTTCGTAGCAGGTTTTATAGGTACGCCTCAAATGAATTTTATCGACGCAACAATAATTACTTGTTCGGGAGAGCTTTGCGCACTTGTTGACGATATTACCGTCCCTCTTCCTTTGCGAATGCAGGAAAACGAGAATGTAAAAAAATATGTCGGCAAGCCTATTGTTTACGGTATAAGATGTGAAGATATGCATATAAATTCAAGTTATGCACTTGAAAACAAGCAAAATGAAATTACACTCAAAGCCGACTTGGCGGAAATGATGGGCAGTGAGGTCTATATCTATTCATCAATTAACGATAAAGAAATAATTGCCAAGGTCAGAAGTGATACAAATATTTCCTCAGGCGACAGCGTTAAACTTTATATCGACACGGAAAAAGTTCATTTATTCGACCCTGAAAGCGAACTTCTGATTTGTGACTGAAAAGGAATGAACAAAATGCTTAATGAAAGAGCAAGCGGCGTGCTGCTTCATATTTCATCTCTGCCGTCAAAATACGGAATAGGTTGCTTTGATAAATGCGCTTATGATTTTGTCGATTTTTTGCAAGCAGCAGGTCAAACCTATTGGCAGATTTTGCCGCTTTGCCCGACAACAATAGGCGACTCGCCTTATCAGAGTATTTCCACCTTTGCGCTTAACGAGTATTTTATTGATTTAGATGCCCTGTGCCGTCTTGAATTGCTGAAAAAAGAAGAGTTTGAAGATATAGAATGGTTTAAAGATAAAAACAAGGTGGATTACTCTTTGCTATATACAAACAGGCACAGGGTGCTTTATAAAGCATTTGACCGATTTAAACGCAATATCTCAAACGATTTTAATTTGTTTTGTAAAGAAAATCTTTCTTGGCTTGATGATTATTCGCTTTTTTGTGCTGTTAAGGATTATTTCGGCGCAGAACCTTTTTATTATTGGAATGATGATATTAAATATCGTGAAATATTTGCCGTAGAGGAATTTAAAGAGATATGTAAAGACAGAATTCTTTATTATAAAATGATTCAGTATTTTCTTTTTTCGCAGTGGCGGGCAATTAAGAAATATGCTAATAAACGAGGAATATCAATAATAGGGGATATGCCCATTTATGTCGCAAATGACAGTGCGGATGTATGGGCAAATAAAGAAATATTTAAACTTAATCCTGAATTAAAAGCAAGCGAACTTGCAGGATGTCCGCCGGACTGCTTTTCACCTGACGGTCAGCTTTGGGGTAATCCCGTATATGATTGGAAAAAACTTAAAAAGCAAAAGTATTCTTGGTGGATTGAAAGACTTAATCAAAGTTTCAAGATTTACGATATAGTTCGTATCGACCACTTTCGAGGATTTGAATCATATTACAGCGTAAAAGCAGGCAGCAATACGGCACGCAAGGGCTTGTGGCGCAAGGGCGGCGGAAAATCATTTTTTGACGCTTTGCCTAAGGAATTTAAGAATAAGATTATCGCTGAAAATCTCGGATTTTTAACGAAAGAGGTTGATGAACTTCTTGAATATACAGGCTTTCCGGGTATGAAAGTGCTTCAGTTCTCCTTTGATTCAAGGGATGATAACGGTAAATCATTGCCTGACGATTTTGAAAAAAATAACGTTGTTTATACAGGCACTCACGACAATGATACTGTTTTGGGTTGGTGCAATACTGCCGATAAAAAAGATGTGGCTTATGCTATACGCTATCTTGGAGCAAAGGATAAATTTGATTTAGTCGATAAAATGAATGAGTGCGCTATGAATTCAAACGCAAATACTTGTATTTTGACTATGCAAGATTTGCTTTGTTTAGGCAGCGAGGCACGTATGAACACCCCGTCAACAATGGGAGAAAATTGGAAATGGCGAATGAGTAAAGATGATTTAACCTCATCTCTTGCAAATAAACTTTTAGATATTACTAATAAAAGCGGAAGGTGTGTTAATGGATAATATTAAAGAAAAATTAGAACTTTTGGCTTTTGGAAAATATAATAAAAATGTTAATAATCTTACAGTCGGTGAACTTTATGACGTTCTGGGAACGCTTGTGATATCAAACGTTTCACCCGATTGGCAAAAAAGTATGAAAGAACATATTAATTCTCGACGTGCCTATTATTTCAGCGCCGAATTTCTTGTAGGGCAACCTGTTTATAAAAACTTGATGTGCCTTGATATTGAATCTCAAATCGAAGAAGCACTATCAGGCTTTGAACGTTCGCTTAAGGAATTTGAAGCATTGCCCGACGAGCCTCTCGGTAACGGAGGTTTAGGCAGGCTTGCCGCTTGTTTTTTGGACAGCGCCGCAAATCTTAATGTGGCGCTTGACGGCTACGGTATTAAGTATCGTTTCGGCCTTTTTAAGCAAGAAATTGAAAACGGTTTCCAAATTGAAAAGATATATAATTCTTTTGAATATAATGACCCTTGGTGCGTACCTTGCAAAGGTGATAAGGTTAAGGTCAGTTTTGGCGACGGTGACGTCTGGGCAGTTCCTTATGATATGCCGATTATATCTTTTAAAACTCGTAAATTTTCAACTCTGCGCCTTTGGCAGTGCGAAAGCATAAATGAATTTGATTTTGCACTGTTCAGTGAGCAAAAGTATACAAAATCACTTGAAGAAAAAAATAATGCAGAGAATATTTCAAGACTCCTATATCCAAACGATTCAACAATAGAAGGCAAAAAACTCAGATTTAAACAGCAGTATTTTTTCACAAGCGCTTCCTTGCAGGATATTATTAAGAAATATAAAAAATACCAATGTGACGAGTATAATCATTTTTCGCAATATATTACAATTCAACTTAATGATACTCATCCTGTTGTCGCAATCCCCGAACTTATAAGACTTCTTACTCTTGACGGTTGCGATTTTGACTACGCACTTAATATCTGCCGTGATGTTTTTAATTATACAAATCATACAATTATGCCGGAAGCTCTTGAAAAATGGGATTTAAAGCTTATTGACAGCGTTTGCCCTGATATTGCAAGAATTATCATCGGTATTGATAAAAGGCAGTCTGATGAGCTTTCAAAAGGCAATTTTGATAAACTTAATATGCAAATTATTCAAGACGGCACTGTTAATATGGCGTATCTTGCCTGCTATGTATGTAAATATATCAACGGAGTAGCCGAACTTCATACAAAGCTTTTGAAGGAAAGCGTATTACCGTCATTTTCTGAAATCTATCCCGATAAATTTCAAAATAAAACAAACGGAATTACTCAACGAAGGTTTCTTCGCCTTTGCAATCCTGAATACAGTGCTCTTATTACCGAACTTTTGGGAAGTGATGAGTGGATTAACGATTTATCCCGATTAAAAGAGCTTGAAAAATTTGCTCAAAATAAAGATGTTTTAGAGAGATTTATCGAAATTAAAAAAGAAAACAAAAAGAAACTTGCAAGCTATATTCGTTTAAAAGACGGCGACTCTTTTTCACCCGATTTTATTGTTGACTCCCAAATAAAAAGGCTTCACGAGTATAAACGTCAGCTTTTGAATATTCTTGTTATTCTTGAACTTTATTTTGAAATTAAGGAAAAAAGTTTAAATGATTTTACCCCGACCGTATTCATTTTCGGCGCAAAGGCGGCGCCGGGTTATGACAGGGCAAAGGGAATAATTAAGCTTATTAACGAGGTCAAAAGGCTTGTTGAAGCTGACGAATACGTAAGTTGTTTTATTAAAATTATTTTTGTGAGCGATTACAGCGTTTCTTATGCAGAAAAAATAATTCCTGCCTCCGATGTGTCAGAGCAAATTTCAACGGCAGGCACGGAAGCGTCAGGAACAGGCAATATGAAATTTATGCTAAACGGTGCTGTCACCCTTGGTACTTTTGATGGCGCAAATATTGAAATAGTTGAAAGAGCGGGGGAGGAAAACAATTATATTTTCGGTGCAAGGGTAGAGGACATTAATAAAATAAAAGACACCTATGAGCCAAAGGAAATTTATAATTCAAATCCTAAGGTTAAAAGATGCCTTGATACTCTTGTTGACGGAACGTTCAGTGATAATAATACGGGTATCTTTAGAGAACTGTATAACTCACTTTTAGAGGGCGCATCTTGGCATAAGGCGGATAATTATTATCTTTTGCTTGATTTTGAGCCGTTTTTGAAGGCTAAGCTTAGACTTAATCTTGATTATAAGGATAAATATGCCTTTGCTGAAAAATGCTTTAGAAATACCTGTGCCGCAGGATTCTTTTCATCTGACAGAACAATAGAGGATTATTCAAAGAATATATGGAAAATCAATAAGCTGTAAAAAAATAATGGGTTACCTTATATTTGGTAACCCATTGTAAGTTCTTATTTTGTTTTAACCTTTTCGTCTTTTAATTTGTTGTGATAATCTTTTGTTTCCTTAGCAAGTGAGCCGGAAAGTGCAATCAAGCCTATAAGGTTTGGTATTGCCATAAGTCCGTTTGCAATGTCTGAAAAGCTCCAAACAACACCTAAGGTTGCCGTTGCGCCTACATAAGTTAAAAGTGAAAATACAACTCTGTAAATATAGCAGAAAATAGGCTTTTTGAAAAGAAATTCAAGCGCCTTTTCTCCGTTGTATTCCCAGCCTAAGATAGTTGAAAAAGCGAAAAGAATAATGCTGATTGTTACAAATACAGCTCCGGCTTTGCCAAGTGCCGTTTCAAATGCCGCAATAGTAAGTTCTGCACCCTCAAGCAATTTGCCATCGGCATTTGTTGTGCCGAGTACACCGCTTGAAGCAATTGCAAGACCTGTGATTGTGCAAACAATAATTGTATCAATAAATGTGCCACACATATTTATAAAGCCTTGCTTTACGTGGTGGTCAGAGGTAGCTGATGCCGCTGAAATTGCCGCACTGCCAAGACCTGCTTCGTTTGAAAAAACGCCTCTTGCAATACCGTAACGCATAGAGTTCATCATGCTTGCCGTAACTGTGCCGACAAGACCGCCCGCAATTGGTTTAGCACCGAATGCCATTGAAAAGATATTTGCAATTCCGCTTGGAACGTTTTTATAATTAATGCAAACTACAAGTATGCCTGCAATCATATAAAATACTGCCATAGCAGGAACAAGTACGCTTGATACCTTTGAAATTGATTTGATACCGCCTATAACAACAGCACCGACACATATAACGAGTATAATTCCCACAATCCATTTAGGCACATTAAATGTGGAGCTTACAGCAGTAGTGATTGAATTTCCCTGCGCAGAGTTGCCTATGCCAAATGAAGCCATAAGGGTAAATATAGCAAACATTACTGCAAGAAACGAGCCGAGTTTTTTGTTTTTAAGACCGTATTTGAGCGTATACATCGGTCCGCCGCACATTTCGCCTTTTTCATTTACTCTCCTGTATTTTCCTGCAAGAGCGCATTCCGCATATTTTGTTGAAATACCGAAAGCCGCAGAAATCCACATCCATACAAGAGCACCCGGTCCGCCGAGCACCATAGCCGTTGCAACCCCGACAATGTTACCCGTGCCGACAGTAGCCGCAAGAGCCGTCATAAGTGCTGAGAACGGTGAAATGTCACCCTCGCCGTCCTTTTTTCTTGACTCCTTGCTGAAAAGCTTTTTAAGTGAAGAACCGAGATTTCTCCAAGGCAAAAATCTAAGCCTTAATGTCAAAAATATACCTGTGCCGACAAGAAAAACAAGCATTACAGGTCCCCAAACAAAGTTGTTTACTTTGTTTACTATCTCAGTAAATTTATCCATTTAGCGCCACCCTTTTAAATAAAAATATTTTATATAATACCATATTTTTAAGCGCATATCAAGAAAAAAATCAACTGAATAAACAGTTGACCTATAATTTCTGATTATTTTTGGGGTATGGGTTTGGATTATCGGTAAGTTCTAACAGATAATCAACACTCACATTGTGAAACTTTGCTATTTTAATAAGTGTTTCCGGTGTCATAGAATTAACTCCGTTTTCATATGCTGCATAAGTTCGGCGATTGACAAAGAGCATATCGGCAACTTGCTGCTGTGTTAGGTCCTTGTCCTCTCTTAAATTTCTTATTCTTTCGTATTTCATATAATCACCGAAGTTATTATATAATGCCATAAATTATATGATTAAGGAGAAATACAATGGCTTGCTATTTAGTGGATTATGAAAATGTAAATCAAAAAGGGGTAAACGGAGTTTATCAATTAAAATTAACGGAAAATGACAGTGTTATAATCTATTATAGTAATAGTGCAAATTCGTTAACTTTTGAGCTACATAATGAACTTATGCGTACCAATGCAAAAATCGAATATCGCAAAATTATCAGCGAAAGCAAAAATGCGCTTGATTTTATTTTAGTTTGCGATTTGGGTAGGCTTATCACCCAAAATCCTGACGAACATTTTTATATTGTATCAAAGGACGGCGATTATGATAATGTTATAAAATATGTAACAGGTCATTACAAATGCTCAGTTGAAAAAATATAATCAATTTCTCAAAATATTGTACAACCTAATAATATCAAAAGTGATTTGCCGGAGAGTACCGGAAATGAACTGAACAAATTAGTTAAAAATGATGAAGTAAAAAGAGTGCAGGCAACTATTGATAAATATATTACCAAGAGTGCGATACATAACAATCTTGTAAAAATCTTTGGCGAAAGAGGAAAAGAAATATATGAAAATATCAAACCTCTTTTGAAAAATAAAAAATAATCACCGCTTGTTTTATAGAAAAATAAAAAGCAGTCAATATACTTTTTGTATGTTGACTGCTTTTGCTGTTAATATTCATTTTGACTACAAATTATATAATCTTTTTGCATTTTCGTTTGTTATATTTAAAAGCTCTTGTGCGTCTATGCCTAAAAGCGAGCCGATTTTTTCAGCAATATACGCAATATAATGCGAATCGTTGCGCTTGCCTCTCATCGGGGTAGGGGCAAGGTACGGGCAGTCGGTTTCAAGTACCAATCTTTCAACCGGGATTTCCTTTGCAACCTCAAGGCTTTTTCTTGCATTGTTAAAGGTGACAACTCCGTTTAAGCCGATATACATACCGAGTTTAATGATTTCTCTTGCCATTTCTTTTGAACCCGAAAAGCAATGAACAACTCCCTTAGGCTTTGTTTCTCTAAGAATATCAAGTGTATCGCCGTGAGCGTCCCTGTCGTGAACAATTATCGGCATATCAAGCTTTTTTGCAAGGTCAATTTGCGCTTTAAAAAACTTTTTCTGTTCATCTTTGCTTGCATCCATCCAGTAATAATCAAGGCCTATTTCGCCGATTGCAACGCATTTATCGTTTTTTGCAAATCTTTCAATGACTTTTAAATCATCAAGCGTTGCACCCTTTAAATTTTCGGGGTGAAAGCCTGCGGCAAAATACATATAATCATATTTTTGCGCAAGGTCAAAATTAAATTGAGTTGAATCTATGTCACATCCGCAGCTGACAACTAAAGAAACACCCTGACTTTGAAGATTATTTAATAATTCCTCTCTGTCAGGGTCAAATTTACTGTCGTCGTAGTGGGAATGCGTATCAAAAATATTGTGATACATTTATATTCCTACCGTTTCTTATCTTATTTTAGTACCTGCCGGCATACCGTCAACGAAAAGCACCTTGACGTCATTTTCGCTTACATCACCTGCAAGAAGCATACCGTTGCTCATTTCGCCGCAAAGCTTTGCAGGCTTAAGGTTTGCAACAATAATAACGCTCTTTCCGATTAAATCTTCAGGCTTGTACCAAGGAGCAATACCGGAAACAATTTGCCTAAGTTCGCCCGAACCGTCATTAACTTGCAATTTGAGAAGCTTTTTAGCTTTCTTTATAGGTTCACATTGCTCAATCTTTGCAACTCTAAGCTCAACCTTTGCAAAATCGTCAAATTGAATTTGAGCAAGACCTTCAATTTCAGGCTTAGCCGCAGCCTCTTGCTTAGCATTTTCCTTTTGCTTTTCAGCAATCTCGGTAAGCATCTTTTCAGCGTCAATTCTTGCAAAGAGTGCTTTGGCTTCTCCTACTTTAGTGCCGGGCTTAAGTGCTCCGAACTCCTTAAGTGAATCGTAATCCTTAATATCGCAGTTCATCTGCTCAAAGATTTTTTCGCTTGTTTCAGGCATAAACGGTGAAAGAAGTATCGCAATATATCTGATAGCTTCAAGAAGATTGTAAAGAACCGTACCGAGTCTTGACTTTTGGCTTTCGTCCTTTGCAAGAGCCCAAGGAGCAGTTTCGTCAATATATTTGTTAGAGCGCTTTGCAAGGTTTAATACAGCCTCAACAGCATCTGCAACTCTGTAAGTTTCAAAGCATTTTTCAACTTTTGCAACTGTATCAAGAGCAAAGGTTTTAAGTTCCTCGTCCTCAACATATTTACATTCAGGCTCATAGCAAGGAGTTTGAACAACACCGTCAAAATACTTGTTTTGCATTGCGATTGTTCTGTTTACAAGATTGCCGAAAGTGTTAGCAAGGTCGCTGTTGTAGCGCTCGATAATCGTTTCATAAGTGATTGAACCGTCGCTTGCATAAGGCATTTCCGATACAAGATAATATCTTACTGCGTCAACACCGAGAAGCTTAACAAGGTCATCTGCATAAATAACATTGCCACGTGACTTTGACATCTTGTCCTCGCCAAATAAAAGCCAAGGATGACCGAATACCTGCTTAGGAAGCGGTTCGCCGAGTGCCATAAGCATAATAGGCCAATAAATTGTATGGAATCTCACGATATCTTTACCGATAATGTGAACGTCGGCAGGCCAATATTTTTTATAAAGTTCAGACGAGCCGTCAGGGTCGTAGCCGAGAGCAGTGATATAGTTTGAAAGTGCGTCAATCCAAACATAAATTACGTGCTTATCATCAAAAGTTACGGGAATACCCCATTTAAAACTTGTACGGCTTACGCAAAGGTCCTGTAAGCCGGGCTTAATAAAGTTATTAAGCATTTCCTTTTTACGAGCCTCAGGATAAATGAAGTTTTCATTGTTTTCAATAAATTCCTCAAGTTGCTTTTGATATTTAGAAAGCCTTAAGAAATAAGCCTCCTCCTTAGCAGGCTTTACTTCTCTGCCGCAATCAGGGCACTTGCCGTCAACAAGCTGGCTCTCAGTCCAGAATGATTCGCAAGGGGTACAATACATACCCTCGTAATGACCTTTGTAAATATCGCCTTGGTCATATAATTTCTTGAAAATCTTTTGAACGATTTTTTCATGGTAAGGGTCGGTAGTCCTGATAAACTTGTCATAGCTTGTGTTTAAAAGGTCGCAAATTTCACGGATTTCGCCCGATACCTTGTCAACATACTCCTTAGGAGTAACGCCGGCTTTTTCTGCATATTCTTCGATTTTTTGACCGTGTTCGTCAGTGCCCGTAAGCATAAATACGTCATATCCCTGAAGCCTTTTATATCTTGCAATAGCATCTGTCAAAACAATTTCATAGCTGTTGCCGATATGCGGCTTTCTTGAGGTATATGCAATTGCCGTAGTTATATAAAATTTTTCTTTTTCAGCCATTTTGATTTCTCCTTAAAATTTATATTAAAGAAGTGATGCGGCACCCTTATCAAGCATAAGAGTTACATCTGTATGGAATTGAAGAACCGAAGCAGGGCATTGCGGTGTAACATCGCCGTCAATAAGTTGCTTGATTGCCTTAGCCTTATTTTCTCCGATAGCAATGATAAGTATTCTTTTAGCCTGCATAATTGAGCCGATACCCATAGTTACTGCGTGAGTAGGAACCTCATCAATTGATTTGAAGAAACGGCTGTTGTCCTTAATTGTGCTTTCTTTAAGTGCTACAACGTGACTCCATCTTTGGAAACTGTCAGACGGCTCATTAAATGCAATGTGACCGTTTGAACCGATACCTAAAAGCTGAATATCAATTCCGCCGGCTTTTTTGATTTTTTCTTCATAAGCTTTGCATTCATCTTCGGGATCTTCAGCATTGCCATTGAGGAAATTAATGTTTTCCTCGGGAATGTTAATGTGATTGAAAAGATTGTCATGCATAAAGCGATGATATGAATTTATATCGTTTACGTCAAGCTTGCAATATTCGTCAAGGTTAAAGGTTGTTACCTTGCTGAAATCAACTGCACCCTGCTCATAAAGTTTAATCATATGACCGTAAGGCTTAAGCGGCGTTGAGCCTGTAGCAAGACCAAGTACGCTGTCAGGCTTTGCAAGAACCTGTCCGCACATATAGTTACCTGCCGCAATACCGATTTGCTCTTCGTTATCATACACAAGTACGTTCATATTTATTTTTCCTCCGTTTTATAAATCGTTATCTAATATATTATAAACTAATTAATTTGTGTGTCAATGTTATTTTTCTTTTTAACAACTTTTTTTATAATAATGTAAATAATATAAAAGGCTAAAGCACCTACTAAAGCACCGACTGTATCAATTGCCCAATCTCTTATTTCACACGAACGCCCGTCAACAAAAATTTGATGAAATTCATCGCTTATTGCATAGAAAGAGGTGAGAGCGCAGGAATAAAGCGGAATAAAACGCTTGCTCAATTGATATATTGCATTGCTTGCCAAAAAGCACAGACCAACGTATTCTGAAAAATGAGCAAGCTTTCTTACGATAAAATCAGTCACGCTGTTTTTTCCGAAATGATTTATTATCCATTTTACAATAACACTGCTTTGTGCCGCCGATTCGTCAGCCGTTTTCGAGGAAAGCCAAAATATTATTGCCATACAAATAAAAACAAGTGCCCAACTTATAATTATTACTGTTAAATTATTTTTCTTCTCTTGTTGCATTTACAAAGCTTACCCTTCCGCTGCCGGGGTGGAACTGAACATTTTTAACTCCGCTTGCCTGAGCATAATATGATGATTCAAATAGCACAGGCTTAATGCTGTAATCTGCTAAAATTGCCGTTTCACATTTATTAGTATTAACGGCGAGTTCTGCGGCAGTTGCGTTTTGCGCTTTTTTTAGTGCAGATATTGCGGCAGGTACTGTTCCTATATAATTGCCATTAATGATTGTACTTAAAAAATCAAGCGGACTTTGATTAGTAGCCGTGAATTTATAAAGCGCAATGTCATAATCACCTTTTGACAATGCATTTTGATAATCGCTTTCACTCAATATATTCACCTTTAATGAAAAGCTGATTTTATGTTCATCATCATTGCCATAGGCTGAAATTGAGCCAACGCCTGCTTGAATACCCTGAACAAGTTCTTTAACTGTATCTTTGTATTCCTCGGTCGCAATAACGTTAAAGCTTGCTTGCGATGCGCCAAGTTCGTTTAATCCCTGTTTCCAAAGCTGCTGCGCTTTGGATATGTTTTGCTTATAAACGGTTGTGCCGATTGCCTTATTTGCCTCGTCTGTTCCTATTTTGCAGCTCGGCGGTGTAAAACTTGTTGCACGGCTTAAATAGTCATATTTCTTTGTGTCTATATCCGAAATACTTAAGCAAACCGCTTGCCTTAATTTATCATTTGAAAAGATAGTGTTGTTCTTGTTTAATACCATTGCAAGCGTTGCGTCGGTGTAGCTTATTGCAGTTATGTCGCTGTCCTTTAGCTTATCATATTCCTGACCTGTTATATAAGCTGCGTCGTAATAGCCTGATTTAAGATTTTTGGCTGCATCTTCGGTTTTGTCTGTCATTTTTAATGTAATATCAGTTACAGCTGATTTGAAGTCACCGACGTATTGCTTGTTGTTTTTTAAAATGTATGATGCTTCAAGAATGTTACTGACATAGAACTGACCGTTGAATATTGTATAATCAAGACCTAAGCCGTATCTGCCCTTTGTTGCGTCGAAATATTCTTTGTTGCAGGGCATTGCAACGGCTGTTGCAAGAACGTTTAAAAATCCGTCGTCTGCAGATTTAAGATTAATTTCAAGCGTGTAATCGTCAAGTGCCTTCACGCCTAATTTATTTGAACTTAATTTACCTGAATGTACTTTAGATGCATTCACGATATTTGAAATTGATGAGAAAAGGGGAGCGTCGGTATTTTTCTCACACGCTCTTTGGAGTGCAAATACAAAGTCATTAGCGGTTATATCAGGATTAAAGCTTTCACCCATAAGCTCCTGCACTTTTGTAAGCTCTTTATTGTCAGAACTCTGCGACGTGCTTTTTACGTTCCATTTTGCCCCTTGCCTTAAATGAAATGTGTATGTTTTTCCGCCATTGCTTATTTCCCAAGTTTTTGCAACGCCTGCCTGTACCTTGCCGTTGTCATTTACTCTTACAAGTCCTTCAAAGCAATTTTCAACAAGCAAAAATTCATCGGCTGTTTTTGCAATTTGCGGGTCAAAACTTTTAATGTCACCGGAAAAAGGATATATAAAGTCGATTTTATCGTTATTTGATGAGCAACCGGCAAATATTGTAATTGTCAATATAAGACATAAAGCCGTGCAAAATATTTTTTTGATAGTATTTTTCAATTTTGTCACCTGAAAGCTAAATAGTAATGTAATAAATATTTTATAATCTATTTGCAATTATATCAAAGTGTATCTCGTAAATCAATCTAAAAATACTTAAATTAAGTTAATTTTTCGGCATAAATGTGACACACACGGAGCAGTGTACTAAAAACTTTTTAAGATGCTGAAAGTTTTATTAAAAAAAGTGTTGACATATTGTTTTACTTAGTTTATATTATTAAGCATCTTAAAATGGCTTTTTATTGCAAATTATAAATTCTATATTTTTAATTATTGCGTGATATATGTAACGGAAAATTTTGATTTTCAGGTCATAACGCAATAAGCAATTTGCCGTTTACGAATATAAACAATTTATGAAAATAAAACGATCGGAGTGACTCTAATGGTAAATGTTAAGGATGTCCAACTCGGCACAACAACGAGAAAGAGTTTTGCAAAAATCAATGAGGTTATGAAAATGCCTAACCTTATCGAAGTGCAGAAGAGTTCTTACCGTTGGTTTCTTGAAGAGGGTCTCAAAGAGGTATTTAAGGATATCGGTGAAATCAGCGATTACACCGGCAACCTTGTACTTGACTTTGTCGACTTTTCAATTGACGACGAACCTAAGTATTCAATTGCACAGTGTAAGGCTCGTGACACCACTTATGCCCGTCCTTTAAAGGTTAGGGCAAGACTTGTTAACAAAGAAACAGGCGAAATTAAAGAAAACACTATTTTTATGGGCGACTTGCCTTGGATGACAGATGCAGGTACATTTGTTATCAACGGTGCTGAAAGATGTATTGTGTCTCAGCTTGTTCGTTCTCCGGGTGTTTATTACAATATGGACCACGATAAGACTGGTAAGGAACTTTTTACCAACACTGTTATTCCTAACCGTGGTGCTTGGCTTGAGTATGAAACCGACGCCAATGACCTTTTCTATGTTCGTATTGATAAAAACAGAAAAATTTATATCACAACCTTCCTTCGTGCTTTAGGTCTCGGTACTGATTCTGAAATCGTTGATTTCTTTGGTGAAGATGAAAAGATTCTTGCCACAATCGATAAGGATACTACTAAGAACACCGAGGAGGCTCTTCTTGAAGTTTATAAAAAACTTCGTCCGGGTGAGCCGCCAACCCTTGAAACAGCACAGGCTCATCTTGACGGTTTGTTCTTTGATGCTCACCGTTATGACCTTTCAAGAGTCGGCAGATATAAATATAATAAAAAGCTTTCGTTAAGTGATAGACTTAAGGACAGAGTTCTTACTCAGCCTATCATCTCACCACAGGGTGAATTTCTTGCAGATGCAGGCGAGAAAATCAGCGAAGAAAGAGCTGTTGAAATTGAAAATGCAGGCGTTATGGTTGCATTTGTAGATGCAGATGGCAAGGAAGTAAAAATCGTATCTAACGGTATGGTTGATATTTACAAGTACGTTGATTTCGACTGCAAAGAGCTTGGTATTCACGAAATGGTATCGTATAGAGTCCTTTCCGAAATTCTTGAAAAGTGCGGCGACGACGTTGATGCTCTTAAGGAAGAAATTGAAAGAAGAGCAGACGACCTTGTTCCTAAGCACATTACAACAGATGATATTTTTGCAAGCGTGTCTTATCTTATTAACCTTGCAAACGGCGTAGGTGCTACCGACGATATCGACCACCTTGGCAACCGTAGAATCAGAGCTGTCGGCGAACTTCTTCAAAATCAGTTCAGAATCGGTTTTACAAGAATGGAAAGAGTTATTCGTGAGCGTATGACTCTTCAAGCTCAGGATGACGACGGCGCTATCACACCTCAGGCTCTTATCAATATTCGTCCTGTTGTTGCCGCAATTAAAGAGTTCTTTGGTTCATCTCCTCTTTCTCAGTTTATGGACCAAAACAATCCTCTTGCAGAGCTTACTCATAAGAGAAGACTTTCAGCTCTCGGTCCCGGCGGTCTTTCAAGAGACCGTGCAGGTTTCGAAGTTCGTGACGTACACTATACCCATTACGGTCGTATGTGCCCTATAGAAACACCTGAAGGTCCTAACATTGGTCTTATCTCTTATCTTGCTTGTTACAGCCGTCTTAATGAATATGGCTTTATCGAAGCTCCTTACCGTAGGGTTGATAAGGAAACAGGCGTTGTAACCGACGAGGTTGTTTATATGACTGCCGATGTTGAGGATGATTACGTTGTTGCTCAGGCTAACGAACCTCTTGATGAAAACGGCAGATTTACAAACGCAAGGGTTACTTGCCGTTGCCGTGATGAGTTCCTTACTCTTCCTCCTGAAAGAGTAGATTATATGGACGTATCGCCTAAGATGGTAGTTTCCGTTGCTACAGCGATGATTCCTTTCCTTGAAAACGATGACGCCAACCGTGCACTTATGGGTGCTAACATGCAGCGTCAGGCTGTACCTCTTCTTAAGACGGTTGCCCCTGTTGTAGGAACGGGTATGGAATATAAAGCAGCTTACGACTCCGGTGTAGTTGTTATTGCTAAGCGTGGCGGTACTGTTACTGCAGTTGATGCCGACACTATTGAAATTACAGTTAAGCCGGGTGAAGTTGACAAGTATGAGCTTGTTAAGTTCCAAGGTTCTAACCAGGGAACATGCATTAATCAGCGTCCTATCGTTTCTCTTCACCAAAAAGTTGAGGACGGACAGGTTATTGCAGACGGTCCGGCAACCTGCAACGGTGAAATCTCACTTGGTAAGAATGCCCTTATCGGCTTTATGACATGGGAAGGTTATAACTATGAGGATGCTGTTCTTATTAATGAAAAGATTGTAAGAGACGACGTTTATACCTCAATCCACGTTGTTGAGCATGAGGTAGAGGCTCGTGATACAAAACTCGGTCCTGAAGAAATAACAAGAGACATTCCTAACGTTGGTGAAGATGCTCTTCGTGACCTTGACGAAGACGGTATTATCCGTATCGGTGCCGAGGTTCATTCAGGCGATATTCTTGTCGGCAAAGTTACACCTAAGGGTGAAACAGAGCTTACAGCCGAGGAAAGACTTTTGAGAGCTATCTTTGGCGAAAAGGCAAGAGAGGTTAGAGATACATCAATGCGTATCCCTCACGGCGAATACGGTATTGTTGTTGACGTTAAAGTATTTACCCGTGCTAACAGCGATGAGCTTTCACCGGGTGTAAATAAAGTAGTTAGAGTATATATTGCTCAAAAGCGTAAAATTCAAGTCGGCGATAAGATGGCAGGTCGTCACGGTAACAAAGGTGTTGTTTCAAGAATTTTACCTCAGGAGGATATGCCATTCCTTCCTGACGGCAGACCTCTTGATATTGTTCTTAACCCTCTCGGTGTACCTTCACGTATGAATATCGGTCAGGTACTTGAGGTTCATCTCGGCTATGCAGCTATGGCTCTTGGCTGGAAGATGATGACTCCTGTATTCGACGGTGCTCATGAGGAAGATATTCGTGAATGCCTTAAGGAAGCCGATATCGGTTACTATATCGATGAAAACGGCAAGAAGGTATATGACGGTAAGACAGAACTTATCGACGGCCGTACAGGTGAAAAGTTTGATAACCGTATCACAGTAGGTTATATGTATTATCTTAAACTCCATCACCTTGTTGATGATAAGATTCACGCTCGTTCAACAGGTCCTTACAGCCTTGTAACTCAGCAACCGCTTGGTGGTAAAGCTCAGTTCGGCGGTCAGCGTTTCGGCGAAATGGAAGTTTGGGCACTTGAAGCTTACGGCGCAGCTTATACTCTTCAAGAAATTATTACAATTAAGTCCGATGACGTTGTCGGCCGTGTTCGTACTTACGAGTCAATCGTAAAAGGCGAGAATATTCCTGCGGCAGGCACACCTGAGTCATTCAAGGTTCTCTTCAAAGAACTTCAGGCACTCGGTCTTGACACTAAGGTTCTCGATAAGGACGGCAATGAGGTTGAGCTTAAGCAAGACCTTGATGACGGTTCAGGTATTCAGCCAATCGATGAACAAGCATTTACAACAGTAAATGACTTTGAGGGTCAGGAAGGCTTTGGAGTAGAAAATGCTGAGGGCGAACAGGAAGCAGGTCAGTCAGATGGCTTTGATGATTTGTTTGCAGATGGCGAAAGCGAATCAGATGATGATTACGATTTCGGCTTCGGCGACGATTCTTCAGACGATGAATAATTCTGATAAGACTTCCGCAACTAACTAATATAAAGGAGTGCTTCCATATGGATAATTATGAAAACGAATTCAGTTCAATAAAAATCGGCCTTGCTTCACCGGAGCAGATTCGTGAATGGTCTTACGGCGAAGTAACAAAGCCTGAAACAATAAACTACAGAACTCTTAAACCTGAACGTGACGGTCTTTTCTGCGAAAGAATTTTCGGACCTATGAAGGATTGGGAATGTCATTGCGGTAAATATAAGAGAGTTCGTTATAAGGGAAAAGTCTGCGAGCGCTGCGGTGTTGAAATTACACGTTCAAAAGTAAGACGTGAACGTATGGGTCATATCGAGCTTGCAGCTCCTGTTTCTCATATTTGGTATTTTAAGGGTATTCCGAGCCGCCTCGGTCTTGTACTTGATATTAGCCCGAGATACCTTGAAAAGGTGCTTTATTTTGCACTTTACATTGTTACCGATCCCGGTGACACCCCACTTGAAAAGATGCAGATTCTTAATGAAAAAGAATATGCTGAAATGAGAGAAAGATACGAGGACGACTTTAAGGCAGGTATGGGCGCCGAGGCTGTTAAAGAGCTTCTTCAGGGAATTGATGTTGCTCAGCTTCGTGATGAACTTACTGCAGAACTTGAGGGTGCTACAGGTCAAAAGAGAGTAAGACTTCTTAAAAGGCTTGATGTTGTTGATGCTTTCTACCACAGCGGCAATAAGCTTGAATGGATGATTCTTGACGCTATTCCTGTAATTCCTCCTGATATCCGTCCTATGGTTCAGCTTGACGGTGGCAGATTTGCTACCTCTGACCTTAACGACCTTTACAGAAGAGTTATTAACAGAAACAATCGTCTTAAAAGACTTCTTGAGCTTGGCGCTCCTGAAATCATCGTAAGAAACGAGAAGAGAATGCTTCAGGAATCTGTTGATGCTCTTATCGATAACGGTCGTCGTGGCCGTCCTGTTACAGGTCCTAATAACAGACCTCTTAAGTCACTTTCTGATATGCTTAAGGGTAAGCAGGGACGTTTCCGTCAAAACCTTCTCGGTAAGCGTGTTGACTATTCAGGTCGTTCGGTTATCGTTGTAGGTCCTGAACTCAAGATGCACCAGTGCGGTCTTCCTAAAGAAATGGCTATTGAACTTTTCAAGCCTTTCGTTATGAAAAGACTTGTTGAAACCGGTGTTGCATCTAATATTAAGTCAGCAAGAAAAATGGTTGAAAGAGCCAATAATCCTGCTGTTTGGGATAGCCTTGAGGTTGTAATCAAGGATCACCCGGTTATGTTAAACCGTGCCCCCACACTTCACAGACTTGGTATTCAGGCATTTGAACCTGTACTTGTTGAGGGTAGAGCAATTAAGCTTCATCCGCTTGCTTGTACCGCATTCAACGCCGACTTCGACGGTGACCAAATGGCTGTTCACGTACCTCTTTCTGCTGAAGCTCAGGCTGAGGCAAGAATGTTGATGCTTGCTGCCAATAACCTTCTTAAGCCGTCAGACGGTAAGCCTGTTACTGTTCCTACTCAGGATATGGTTATCGGTTCATACTATCTTACAATGATTAAAGAAGGTGAGCCGGGTCAACCTAAATTCTATAAGGACGAGGCAAGAACTCAGGAAGTTGATTTTGCAGACGTTAAAGCTGATATTAATAAAGATTTTGAAGATCCACGTGATTATATTTCTAATCCTGCTATTCTTTGTGAGATTTCAGAGGAAGAGCTTGCTCAAAAGTATGGCTACTACCGTTCCTATAAGCTTTACAGAGATAAAGATGAGGCAATGATGGCATATCAGGAGGGCTCTCTCGGTATGCATTCACCTGCAAAGATTCGTGTTACCCGTGAGGTTGACGGCGTAACTAAGAGCGCTGTTATAATTACAACAATCGGCAGAATTATTTTCAATAATCCGGTTCCTCAGGATCTCGGCTTTGTTGACAGAACTGACCCTGCACACGAATTTGACCTTGAGGTTTCATTTGTAGTTAAGAAAAAGCAGCTCGGTCAAATTGCAGAAAGATGCATCAATGTTCACGGCGTTTCTATTGCTTCTCATGTTCTTGATTCTATCAAGGCACAGGGCTATAAGTATTCAACTGTTTCAGGTACTACCGTTGCTGTTTGCGACGCACTTATCCCTGAAAAGAAGAAGGAATACCTTGCAGAAGCAGAAAAGAAAGTTGATGAAATCACATATAACTATAACTACGGCTTTATTACTAACGAGGAGCGTTCCTCAGCAGTAATCAAAGCATGGGAAGATTGTACTAATAAGGTTTCTAATGAGCTTACGAGTAACTTTGACGGTGCTCATAACCCAATTCACATGATGGTAGACTCAGGTGCTCGTGGTAGTACTTCACAGCTTCGTCAGCTTGCAGGTATGAGAGGTCTTATTGCAAATACTGCAGGTAAGACAATCGAGGTTCCTATTCGTGCTAACTATCGTGAAGGTCTTAATATTCTTGAATATTTCATTTCTTCTCGTGGTGCTCGTAAAGGTCTTGCCGATACAGCTCTTCGTACTGCTGACTCAGGTTATCTTACAAGACGTCTTGTTGACGTATCTCAGGACGTTATCATTCGTGACGACGACTGCGGATGTCATGACGGTATCGTAGTAAGCAAAATTATGGACGGTAACCGTGTTCTTGAACCGCTTGAGGAAAGACTTACAGGCAGATTTGTTGTTGACCCTGTAGTTGACCCTAAGACCGGTGAAATTCTTATGGAAGCTGACAGAATGATGACTTCTGATGATGCTAAGCGTATTGTTGACGCAGGTATTGAGTCGGTAAAGATTCGTTCACTTATTACTTGTAAATCACGTCACGGTGTTTGCCGTAAGTGTTATGGTGCAAACCTTGCATTTAATGAACCTGTTCAGGTTGGTGAGGCAGTCGGTATCATTGCCGCTCAGTCAATCGGTGAGCCGGGTACTCAGCTTACAATGAGAACATTCCATACCGGTGGTGTAGCCGGCGGTGCAGATATCACACAGGGTCTTCCTCGTGTTGAGGAACTCTTTGAGGCAAGAAAGCCAAAGCAGCTTGCTATTCTTTCTGAAATCGAAGGTGATGTTCGTTTTGAGGAAATCAAGAAGAGCCGTCACGTTATCGTTTATAATAAGGACACTGCCGAGGAGAAGAAGTATCTTATTCCTTACGGTGCAAGACTTTGCGAAAATATCGTAGAGGGTGCTCATATTACTAAGGGTACTGAGCTTACTCTCGGTGCTGTTAATCCGCACGATGTTCTTGCAATTCTCGGTGAAGAGGCTGTTTATAACTACCTTATTAAGGAAGTTCAGTTTGCATATCGTACACAGGGTGTTGATATCAACGATAAGCATATCGAGGTTATTGTTCGTCAGATGCTTAAAAAATGTACTGTTGACGAAGCAGGTGACACCGATCTTGTTGCAGGTACAATGGTTGATGTTTCGGCTGTTGACGAAGCAAACGACAAGATTGACGCAAGAATTAAAGCAGGTGAGGAAAATCTTAAGAAAGCAACATATATTCCTATTCTTATGGGTATTACAAAGGCTTCTCTTGCTACAGATTCATTCCTTTCAGCTGCTTCCTTCCAGGAAACAACAAGAGTTCTTACCGATGCCGCTATCAGAGGCAAGAGCGACCCACTTATCGGTCTTAAGGAAAATGTTATTATCGGTAAACTTGTTCCTGCCGGTACAGGTATGGACGTATTCCGTAAGGTTGATGTTGTTCCGAGTTATTTTGCCGCTGAAAACAGCGATGAAATTTTAAATCTTGAACAATTACAAGAACTCTTGACAAACACTATGCAGTAGTGGTATAATGCTAAATCGTGTGAGATAAGTTTGTATATAATCAACAAATTTTTATGCAACTTTTTAGCAAAAAATACAACATTTCGGGGTAAGCTTTGGCTTGCCCCGAGGTGTGCGTTTAATTGATATGCCGATTTTTCGGCGTATGACTTATACGCACACAGCGTATAAAATAATTTTTGAAAGGAGATAAACTATTGCCTACCTTTAATCAGCTCGTAAGAACAGGTCGTAAGACTATCGAAAAGAAGTCAAAGACACCTGCACTTTTAAAGGGCTTAAACACTAAGAAAAATGTTGTTACAGATAACAACTCACCTCAAAAGCGTGGCGTTTGTACTGCAGTAAAGACTGCTACACCTAAGAAGCCTAACTCAGCTCTTCGTAAGATTGCCAGAGTTCGTCTTACTAACGGTATTGAAGTATCTGCATACATTCCGGGCGTTGGTCATAACCTTCAGGAACACTCTGTAGTTATGATTCGTGGCGGCCGTGTTAAGGACCTTCCTGGTGTACGTTACCATATTATTCGTGGTACACTTGATACACAGGGTGTAAACGGCAGAATGCAGAGCCGTTCTAAGTACGGTGCAAAGAAGCCAAAGGCTGCTAAGAAATAAGCCTTATTTTAATGGATAACAATAGTTTATATACCTATATATAATTACAGCGTATATGACCTTTTGTTGACTCCACGGAAAAACCGAGTACCTATGAACTCATTAAAAATTATGAAGGAGGGAAGCGAAGATGCCAAGAAGAGGCCAAATCGCTAAGCGTGATGTATTACCTGATCCGCTTTACAATTCAAAGCTTGTAACCAGACTTATCAACAGCATCATGCTTGATGGAAAGAAGGGCGTCGCTCAGAAAATCGTTTACGACGCATTCGACATCATTAAGGAAAAAACAGGCAACGACCCATTAGAAACTTTTGAAGCTGCAATGGAAAACGTAATGCCTGTACTCGAGGTAAAGGCTCGCCGTGTCGGCGGTGCTACTTACCAGGTTCCTCTTGAGGTTCGTCCTGAAAGAAGACAGACTTTAGGTCTTCGTTGGATTACTCTTTACGCTCGTCAGCGTTCAGAGAGAACTATGAGAGAACGTCTTGCTGCTGAAATTATGGACGCTGTCAATAAGACAGGCGGCGCAGTTAAGAAGTGCGACGATACACACAAGATGGCAGAAGCAAACAAAGCATTTGCTCATTTCAGATATTAATAGGAGGGTATTATGTCAAGACAAGTATCTCTTGAGAAGACAAGAAATATTGGCATTATGGCTCATATTGATGCAGGTAAAACTACAACCACCGAGCGTATTCTGTATTATACAGGTGTAAACCATAAGATTGGTGAAACACACGAAGGTGCTGCAACAATGGACTGGATGGAGCAGGAGCAGGAGCGTGGTATCACAATCACATCTGCTGCAACTACTTGTTTCTGGAAAAAGCATAGAATCAATATTATCGATACACCGGGTCACGTTGACTTCACAGTTGAGGTTCAGCGTTCACTTCGTGTACTTGACGGTTCAGTTACTGTTCTTTGTGCAAAGGGCGGTGTTGAGCCGCAGTCTGAAACCGTATGGCGCCAGGCTGATGAATATAAAGTACCTCGTATGATATTCGTTAATAAGATGGATATTATGGGTGCTGACTTCTACAGAGCTCTTAATATGGTTAAAGACCGTTTTAAATGTAATGCTCTTCCTATCCAGCTTCCAATCGGAAGTGAGGATACCTTTGAGGGTATTATTGACCTCGTAGAAAACCATGCCGTTATCTATATCGATCCTGATAAAGAAAAGGGTATGAAATTTGAAATCAGAGAAATCCCTGATGATATGAAGGAACTCGCTGCAAAGTACAGAACAGAGCTTGTAGAGCATGTTGCTGAGATGGATGAGGACCTTATGGAAAAATACTTCGAAGAGGGCGAAGACGCTATTACTGTTGACGAAATCAAGAAGGTTATCCGTAAGTCTACTATCGCAAACTCGATGGTTCCTGTTTGCTGCGGTACAGCTTATCGTAATATGGGTGTTCAGCCACTCCTTGATGCAATTGTTGACTATATGCCGGCTCCTACCGACGTTGAGTCAATCAAGGGTGTAAATCCTGATACAGAAGAGGAAGAATTCCGTCATTCATCTGATGATGAGCCATTCTCAGCTCTTGCATTCAAGATTGCTACTGACCCATTCGTTGGTAAGATTTGTTTCTTCCGTGTATATTCAGGTCAGATTGCTGCCGGCACTCCTTGCCTTAACTCTGTTAAGGACCAAAAGGAAAGAATGGGCAGAATCCTTCTTATGCACGCTAACCACAGAGAGGATATTCCTGTAGCTTATTCAGGTGATATCGCTGCTGCAGTAGGTTTAAAGAATACTACAACAGGTGATACTCTTTGTGACGAGAGTCATCCAATCATTCTTGAATCAATGAATTTCCCTGACCCTGTTATCCGTGTTGCAATTGAGCCAAAGACTAAAGCAGGTCAGGAAAAGATGGGTATTGCTCTTGCAAAGCTTGCAGAAGAAGACCCAACATTTAAAGCATATACTGACGAAGAAACAGGACAAACTATTATCGCAGGTATGGGTGAACTTCACCTTGAGATTATCGTTGACCGTCTTCTTCGTGAATTTAAGGTTGAGGCTAACGTTGGTGCTCCTCAGGTTGCTTATAAGGAAACAATCCAGCAGGAAAGCTCTTCAGACCTTAAGTATAAGAGACAGTCAGGTGGTTCAGGTCAGTACGGTCATGTTAAGATTCGTATTATGCCTAACCTTGATGAAAATGGCATCGGCAAGGGCTACGAATTTGTAAACCAAATCGTCGGCGGTGCTATTCCTAAGGAATATATCCCTGCTGTTGACGCCGGTATTCAGGGTGCTATGAAGAGTGGTATCCTTGCAGGCTACAATGTTGTTGACGTTAGAGTTGAGCTTTATGACGGTTCTTATCACGAAGTCGACTCATCAGAAATGGCATTTAAGATTGCTGGTTCTATGGCATTCAAGGATGCTGCTAAGAAAGCTAACCCAATCATCCTCGAACCAATGATGAAGGTTACAGTTATCGTTCCTGAAGAATATATGGGCGATGTTATCGGCGACCTTAACTCTCGTCGTGGACAGATTCAGGGTATGGAAGACAGAGCAGGTGCTAAGCAGATTAATGCAAGAGTTCCGCTTTCAGAAATGTTTGGCTACGTTAATGACCTTCGTTCAAAGACTCAGGGTCGTGGTCAGTACACAATGGAGCCGGACGGTTACGAGCCTGTTCCTAAGTCAATTAGTGAGTCTATCATTAGCGAAAGAGCTAAGAAAGACTAATTAGTTGCATATAATTTTATAAAAAACTCTTGATATTTCTATTCTTATTTGATAGAATATCTTTGACAATTTTTCTATTGTAAATTTTAAGGAGGAAAATTCCAATGGCAAAAGAACATTTTAATCGTACCAAGCCACATGTAAACATTGGTACAATCGGTCACGTTGACCATGGTAAGACTACTCTTACTGCTGCTATCACAAAGTATCTTGCAAACAAGGGCTATGCAAAGTTTGAGGACTATGCAGATATCGATAAGGCTCCTGAAGAAAGAGAACGTGGTATCACAATCAACACAGCTCACGTTGAGTATGAAACTGACAAGCGTCACTATGCTCACGTTGACTGCCCGGGCCATGCTGACTATATCAAGAACATGATCACAGGTGCTGCTCAGATGGATGGTGCTATCCTTGTTATCGCTGCAACTGATGGTCCTATGGCTCAGACTAAAGAACACCTTCTCCTTGCTCGTCAGGTAGGCGTTCCTGCAATCATCGTATTCCTTAACAAGACTGACCAAGTTGATGACCCAGAACTCCTTGAGCTCGTAGAGATGGAAGTTCGTGAAACACTCGCTGAGTATGAATTCGACGACGAGTGCCCAATCATCAAGGGTTCAGCTCTTAAGGCTCTTGAGGCTTCATCAAATGACGATCCTGCTTGCGATTGCATTAAGGAACTCATGGATGCAGTTGATGAGTATATCCCAACTCCTGACCGTAAGTCAGACCTTCCTTTCCTTATGCCTGTTGAGGACGTATTCACAATCACAGGTCGTGGTACAGTTGCTACAGGTAGAGTAGAGAGAGGTAAGCTTAACACTAACGATACAGTTGAAATGGTTGGTCTTCGTGACGAAATCCGTTCAACAGTTTGCACAGGTATCGAAATGTTCAGAAAGATTCTTGACTATGCTGAGGCTGGTGACAACATCGGTTGTCTTCTTCGTGGTGTTCAGAGATCTGATATCGAGAGAGGCGAGGTTCTTGCAGCTCCTGGTTCAATCCATCCACACACAAAGTTCTCAGGTCAGGTTTACGTTCTTTCTAAGGACGAAGGTGGCCGTCATACTCCTTTCTTCAACAACTATCGTCCACAGTTCTATTTCAGAACAACTGACGTAACTGGTGTTATCACTCTTCCTGAAGGTACAGAGATGTGTATGCCTGGCGATAACGTTGTAATGAACGTTGAGCTCATCACTCCTATTGCTATTGAAGAAGGTCTTCGTTTTGCTATCCGTGAAGGTGGTAGAACAGTAGGTTCAGGCGTTGTTACAGCTATCAACGAGTAATCTATATTTTACTTTCTAAATTTAAAAGGTTGTCGCTTTTGGCGGCAACCTTTTTTCTTTCGTCTATTGAAATTTGTTATATATTAGAGTAAAATATAAATATATAATAGATTAAAATTAAGTTAGGTGAATTATGAAAAAAATTAGTTCAATATTAGTAGCTGTTTTGTTTGTGCTTGTTAGCCTTTTGTCTTTTTCTTCCAATGCCTTGGCAAATACAATGAAAACGGCAATCGGCATAAATTTAGGGCAAACTGTTAATGAAAAAGTTGACAGCAGTTCATCTCAAACAAAATATTTATGGCTGAAATTTGATTGCCTTTCGTCAAATTATTATGATTTTACCGTGTCGGGTGTAGAATTACCGTTAAGTGACGTCTTTCTCACAGTTTATGACTCAGAAAATAATGTTATTAATTCTAATGTAAATACAGAAAATGAATATTCTTTTGTGTCTACAACTTATTTAGAAGCCGGAAAACCGTACTATTTTAGACTTGAATGTTTAAAAGGAACATATTCCTTTTCTGCTTCGTTAAATATTCATAATCATTGCTATACAAACTTTTTCGTAAAAGCTGTTGCAGACGATGATAAAGAAAATAGATTAAACGGCTTTTCAAAGCTTTTGTGTAACTCATGTGGAAATGAATATATTGTTCAAAATATTTATGCGCCTTCTACCGTTAAGCTTTCGTCGACTAAAATTGCCTTTAATCCTTACGGTTCGTATCCGAGTGTAACTGTTTATGACAGTGTAGGTAATTTGATTTCACCGAGTGAATATGTTGTCACATACGATGATAACTTTAAGACAGGAAAAGCGTGGGTATACGTCAATTTTGTCGGAAATAATTATAAGGGCGAACTTACTTCAAGTTTTATGATTATTCCTTCCAAACCGACTCCTACTTCCCTTAAATCCAAAAAGTCAAAGCAGATTACTTATTCTTGGAACAAGGATTCTAACGCTTCGGGTTATCAAATTCAATACAGCACATCATCTTCTTTTTCTAAGAAAAAAACGAAGTCTTATATAATTTCTAAAAATTCAACTAAGTCAAAAACTTTCTCATCTCTTAAAAAGAAGAAAAAGTATTATGTAAGAATGCGTTGCTATAAAACGATTGACGGCAAACGTCAGTTTTCCTCTTGGTCCAAAAAGATGAAAGTTAAAACAAAATAATTATTTAAGAGCAAGTTACATTTACTTGCTCTTTTTTGTTTGAAATTTTTATCAAATATGATATAATATGCGTATGTTTAATTATGAAAGATTGTCCGATGACATAAAAATAGCAGTTTCTTCTGACCATACGTTTGGTACCGATGCAGTTATTCTTTCCGATTTCGCAAAAATTAAACCGAGAGATAAGGCTCTCGATATGGGAACAGGCTGTGGAATTATTCCTCTTTTATGGCTCAGAAATGAAAAAATAAATAACGTTTCTTGCCTTGATATTCAAAAAAATGCTTATGAGCAGGTTTGCCATTCAATAGAAATTAATCATCTTGAAGATAGGCTTAAGCCATTTAATTGTGACTTGAGAAAGATTAATGAAATTTTTGAGGCGGAAAAGTTTTCTCTTGTTACTATGAATCCGCCATATAAACCTGTCGGCACAGGTATTGAATCTCTTGGAGAGAGTGCACGTATTGCAAGGCACGAGGTTTGTTGTAATATTGAAGATGCGTGTAAGGCTGCAAATTACCTGCTTAAATACGGAGGCAGATTTTGTATGTGCCATCGTCCCGAAAGGCTGGTTGACACATTAGAACTTATGCGTAAATATAAACTTGAGCCTAAAAGACTTCGTTTTGTTCAGGATAAGAACACAGAACAGCCTTTTCTCTTTCTTGTTCAGGGGCAAAAGGGGGCTAAGCCTTTTTTAAGGGTAGAGCCGCAATTAATAATTAAAAAGGAAAACGGTAAATTTACACCCGAAATGCTGGACATTTATGGGTCGTATGCCGACGGATATGATAAATGAGCGGAATATTATATGTTGTGGGTACTCCTATCGGAAATTTAAGCGATTTTTCACCGAGAGCAATAGATACTCTTGAAAGCGTTGATTTTATAGCAGCAGAGGACACGAGAGTCACTTTAAAGCTTCTTAATCATTTTGATATAAAAAAAGAAATGGTTTCTTATTTTGAGCATAATAAAAGGCAAAGAGGGGAGATTATCTGCCAAAGAATACTTGCAGGTGAAAGCTGTGCAATTGTTACCGATGCAGGTATGCCGGCTATTTCCGACCCCGGTGAGGACTTGGTGGCTCTTTGCCATGAACTTGGTATTGTGGTGCAGTCTGTTCCGGGACCCACTGCCTTTGCAACAGCACTGGCAATATCAGGTATGCCTACGGGAAGGTTTACTTTTGAAGGCTTCTTGTCGGTTAATAAAAAATCAAGACGTGAACATCTTGAAGAGATTAAGGACGAAAAACGCACTATGATTTTTTATGAAGCACCTCATAAACTTATTTATACACTTAACGATATGTGCAAGGTGTTCGGTAATCGCAATATAGTGCTTGTAAGAGAACTCACTAAAATCCACGAGGAAGTTCTCCGATTTACCTTTGATGAAGCGATAGAATATTACAGCGATAAATCACCAAAGGGCGAATATGTGATTATTATTGAGGGCAAAAAAGAAGATATTAATGAAGATATAACGCTTGAAACAGCAGTTGAAATGGCTAAAAATCTTGTGGAAAAGGGTATGTCGATTAATAATGCGGCTAAGGAAACAGCATCGCAAACACCTTTCAAAAAAGGCGACATATATAAGGCGCTGATATGATTTGCTCAATTTGCCCAAGGCATTGCAATGTTGACAGAAGCGTCAATCTCGGCTTTTGCCAAAGCCCCGATAATTTTCGTGTTGCAAGAGCGGCACTCCATTTTTGGGAGGAGCCTTGCATAAGCGGAAAAGAGGGAAGCGGTACTGTATTTTTTTCAGGCTGTAATTTGAAATGTGTATTTTGCCAAAATAATGAAATCAGCGCTGAAAATAAAGGCGTTGAAATAAGCGACGATAAACTTATTTCTATTTTTGAAAATCTTATTTCTCAGGGTGCAAATAATATTAATTTGGTAAATCCCACTCATTATGCAAAAAGGCTTGCAAAGGTGCTTGGCAGATGGAAATCTCCTGTGCCAATAGTTTATAATTCAAGCGGATATGAAGAGGTGGAAACACTCAAAGCGTTAGATGGGCTTATTGATATCTATTTGCCCGATTTGAAATATATAAGAGCTGAAAAAGCAATGCGCTATTCAAAGGCGGCGGATTATTTTGAAAAAGCGTCGGCGGCGCTTTTGGAAATGAGGCGTCAGGTTGAGGATAAATTTGACGGCGATATTATGAAATCGGGCATGATTATTCGTCATTTGATTTTGCCGCAAAATACCAACTCCTCAATTGCCGTTCTTGATTTTATTAAATCAAATTTTCCTAATACCTTTGTTTCTCTTATGGCTCAGTATACCCCTTGCGGTGATTTGAGTGAATTTCCTGAAATTAATCGAAAAATCACAAGGCGTGAATATGAAAAAGTAGTAAATTATGCGTTTGATAATTCATTTGATAAACTTTTTATTCAGGAACTGAGTTCTGCGGATAAATCGTTTATTCCAAAATTTGATTTTACGGGTGTATTATGATATTATAAAGATAATTAAAGTATAAAAAGAGGAATTTTAAATGAAAAAGTTTTTAGCTGAATTTAAGGAATTTATTTCAAGAAGAAATGTAATTGACCTTGCTGTCGGCGTTATTATAGGCGGTGCGTTTTCTGCAATCGTTACTTCACTTACGGATAACTTTATTAAACCGCTCATTAATTGTATAGGCGGCGCAGAGGTGCAAGGCAAAATTCATCTTGTCGGCGACAATTATATAGATTACGGTTCGTTCATTTCTGCCGTAATTAATTTCCTTATTATGGCATTTATTATTTTCTGTATTGTCAAGGCAATCAATAAAATGCTTGACCTTGCAAAGAAAAAAGAAGAACATAAGGAAGAAGCGCCAACAACTAAGATTTGTCCTTTTTGCAAAAGCGAAATTCCTATTGATGCAGTTAAATGCTGTCATTGCACATCCGATTTACCAAAAGAGGATGAATAATTATTACCACGGAGAAAAATATTGAATTCTATAGCAATTTTAGGTGCAGGCACATGGGGGATTGCGCTTGCCAGAATGTTAAAAAACACAAATAAAGAGGTTACTGTTTGGTCGGCTTTGCCTGATGAAATTGAAAAACTGAAGAAAACCTCACGCCACCCCAAGTTACCCAACGTATCACTCCCTTTAGGCATCGAATATACTACGGATATAAAATCGGCAATTGAAAACAAAGATATAATTATGTTTGCCGTGCCGTCCGTTTTTGTTCGCCAAACGGCAAAAAAATGTAAGCCGTATATCAAGGATAACCAAATAATTGTTGATGTTGCCAAGGGGATTGAATCCGATACACTTATGACCTTGACAGAAGTTATCAATGATGAAATTAAAAATCCGACTGTCAAGTATGTCGCTCTTTCAGGCCCTACTCATGCTGAAGAAGTTAGCATTGATATGCCGACTACTATTGTATCTGCTTGCAAGGATATTGAAATCGCAAAGATTGTTCAATGCTTTTTCTCAAGTTCTTTTATGCGAGTTTATACTAATACGGATATCAAAGGGATTGAGATTTGCGGAGCAATGAAAAATATTATAGCCCTTGCAACGGGTATTTCACGAGGCTTGGGATATGGTGACAACGCCACCGCCGCTCTTATCACAAGAGGTCTTGCTGAACTTTCAAGGCTTGGCAATGCTATGGGTTGCTCGCCGGATACTTTTAGCGGTCTTACCGGTATGGGGGATTTAATTGTAACGTGCACAAGTCTTCATTCACGCAATAATAATGCCGGCTTTCTTATAGGTCAGGGATTGAGTCCTGACGAGGCAGTGAAAAAGGTCGGAATGGTTGTTGAGGGTATTAATGCACTTCCGGCTGCAATTAAACTCGGCAAAAAATATAATGTAGATTTGCCGATTATTAATGCTGTTAATAACGTTGTAAACGGAATAGTTTCACCTCGTGTTGCAGTTAATTCGCTGTTAAATCGTGAACCTAAGCCTGAAGTTTAACTTGATTTTTCAAGCAAAATAAAAAATCCGATTGCTTTTTCGCAGTCGGATTTTTTTTATTCAAATATTTCGTTAATTATTTTTGTGCGCTTTTCACGATTCATAATTCTAAGCTTCATAATTATAGCTTTTTCATTTTCTGATAAATCGTAAAACGTATCGTTAAAATCTTTTATATCAAAATTTATTTTTTGATCATTATCTTGGTGAAGAGAATTTGAATCTTCATTAGAAATAAGAGTGTTTACGTCAAGTCCGTAAACTTTTGCAATAGTTCTGAGTGTTTCAATTTTCGGCCTTGTTCTTCCGCTTTCGTAGTAAGCATACGCACTACGCTTGATGCCGATTGTTTTTGCAAATTGAGCCTGCGTCATATTTACTCCTTTTCTGCAAGCTTTGAGTATTTCCGGGATATTTGTTTTTTCCAAAACAATTCCTCCTTTACTTTTGTACTTCTTAATACATAATACAACATTAACTAATTCATGTCAACAAAAGTCACATAAATTATTACAAAATTCAAAATTTGTTGACAATTTATGTTGCTTAATGTTATTATATACAAGAAAAATTACAGACGGTATATCTATGCCGTTGAAAAACTTTAAAACATTGCAAATTATTGCAGGAGGTAATATTTTGAAAAAAGTTATTTCTTTGCTTTTGTCAATATTAATGATAATAACAACCGTTGTACCTTTAACCGCTTCGGCTCAAAGTTATACGGAAAAATTGGTTTCTCAAGGTTTTCCTCGTGATTATGCCGAAAAACTTAACGAATTACATAATAAATATCCATATTGGATTTTTAAACCGCTTATGACTAATCTTGATTGGGAATCAGCAATTGACGGCGAACGTTCAAAACATTCAAATCAGCTTATTTCTAAATCGGCAACAGGCGATACGTCTTTGTTTTGCAAATGTTCATCATGTTATAAAAACGGCAAGTATGTAATCCAAGAGGCAAGCGATTGGGTTTCTGCTTCAAAGAGCGCTGTTGAATATTATATGGACCCAAGGAATTTCCTTGATGAAAAACATATTTTTCAATTTGAATCCACTTCTTATGATGGCACGCAAACTAAAGAAGGCGTCGAAGCTATTTTGAACGGCACTTGGATGCATAATTCACTTATTTCTTACAGAACTACCGGTCAAAACGTAAAAATGTATGATGCCACAACTAAGTATTCGGACGTTATTATGAAGGCGGCTCAGGATTTCGGCCTTAATGCTTATTATATAGCTGCTAAAATCAGGCAGGAAAACGGTGGCGCTACAGCTTCGGCAACGGCTGTAAACGGCTCTACAAGTCCTTTTCAGGGTATTTATAATTATTTTAATATCGGTGCATATACCGGCGCTAAAGATGGCTTAGCTTGGGCGGCAGGCTTTCTTAAAACAAATAAGGCAACGAAGCTTTACAGTGCTAACCCTAATGTTGACCCGACAGGCGGTACTGTTACCTCAATTTCCTCTAATCAATATATGACGTGGCGAGCAAATAAGGGTGATTATTATTACGTTCGTCTTTATAATGAAACCGCAAAGGGTTATGAGGAGGGCGCAAGCGGATACGTTTTGGTAAGAGATTGCAGAACAACTTATATGGGCAATACCGTAAGCGGCTACGGCAGACCGTGGACTAATCCTTATAAAGCGATTTACTACGGCACAAAGTATGTTGCAAACAGTTTTAAATCTCAAAACACGGGTTATCTTCAAAAGTTCAATGTTAGTCCGACCTCGTCAAATAAATATTCTAATGAATATATGAAAAATGTTCAGGCGGCGGCAAGCGAGGCTGTGTCATCTTATTACGGCTATTCAAAAGCAGGTATTCTTTCAATGACAAGGACCTTTTATATTCCTGTTTTTAAGAATATGAGCGATGAGCTTATTGTTAATGTTACCGCATCAACAACAAGCAGCGTTTCACTTGCTTGGAATAAAATAGACAGCGCAACAGGTTATCAGGTTCAAATTGGGGACGCTTACGGCAATTGGGCAGATTATGCATATACAGGCGAAACTAATATTACATTTTCTAATCTTCAATCTGCATATAGATTCCCGGTAAGAATACGTGCTTATACTAAAAAAGGTAGCAATATAAAATGGGGCAATTTCTCTCAACTTAATGTTGCTACAAAGCCGGGTAAGGTGTCGGGTATTAAGCTTTCCTCAACCGATACTTCAATAACCGTTAAATGGAAGAAGGTCAGCAGAGCATCAGGCTATAGAATTTATATCTACAATTCATCAACTAAAAGCTATGAGTTTAAAAAGTCTGTTTCCAAAGCTTCTACCGTTTCTGCAAAAGTTACAGGGTTAAAGCCTAATAAATCATATAAAATCAAGGTTGCGGCATATAAATCTGCCGATAATATTAAATTTGTCGGTACTAAAAGTAGTGCACTTTCAATTAAGACTAAAAATAAGTCTGTAACGCTCAAAAGTGCAAAATCAAGCAAGAAAAAGAAAATAAACGTTAAATGGAAAAAACGAAGCGGTGTATCTGGCTATCAGGTTATGTGGTCAACAACATCTAATTTTAAAAAGAATTTCTTGAGTACAAAGGTGAGTGGCTCATCCAAAACTTCAAAAACTCTCACTACTGCCAAGAGTAAAAAGAATTATTATGTGCGTGTTCGTGCATATAAAAAGAACGGTAAAAAATACACGTATTATTCTTGGAGCAAAACGATTAAAGTTAAGGTTAAATAAAAATAACTGCATCAATTTATGTTGATGCAGTTAGACTGTCGATAAAGTGGCTAAACCGCACCAAGTAAAATTAAATAAACCTATTTGCCTCCCTTGCAAAGGGAGGTGGGTGCAACTTGTTGCACTCAGAGGGATTGGAAAAACGGCAAGGACATCGAGTTCTTGCCGTTTTTGGCGCTTTCCGTCTTTTGCTCGGGGGCAGTACCCACGTACAGCACCCGCTCGCAAAACACGAAATTTATCTCACTTTCTCGAAGTCTTACAGCGTGTAGAAATTTGTAATTGGACTTTTTCTACACGCTGACTGCATCAACATAAATTGATGCAGTTATTTTTTTGCGTATATCTATTTTGTTTTTATGTTTTTAACGCTTGACCACTTAGAATATATATTCTTGCCTTTGTATACCTTGTATGTTCTTACTTGATATCCCTTAATTCCTCTTATCTTTGCCCAAGAAACAGTAATTGTCTTTTTACCTTTTGTAAGCTTATAATAATATGTTTGAACATTTCCGTTTGACCTGATTAACAACAATAATAGAAATTTTTGCAAATAAAAATGCCTTACAGAACTAACTGTAAGGCATTAAAATAATTTGATTTATTTTATTTTGCAAGATAAAGACCTGAGGTGTCAACATTTGTATTGTCAACATACCAGGTGTTGCCGATTTTAACAACATAAACCTGCTGTGTTGCAACTACTGTGCCGTCTGCAAGCGTAACGTCTACGTCGCACTTTGTAACTGCGCTGATATCCTCTGAACAGTCAAGATTTTCAAATGCACCGACCATATCTGATTTAGGCGTATTCTTCTTATCTGTATCCTTAAGACCGAATTTCTCAGCCTTAGCTTCGCCCAAAGCGGCAACAGGAGTAATTCTCTCCTTATATTCCTTAACGTAAGCGTCTTTTTCGCTGTCGCTTAAGTCAGTTGAATTTTTAACTGTAGCAGTGAACTTGTAGTCCTTGCCGAACATTTCCTGATATTTACCTGTTGTTGCCTTTTGAATAACGGTTTTGTTGTCGGCACCAAGCTCTTCCTCAGTACCTGTAAGTGATTTGCCGTATTTTGATACATTTGATTCAAATACAGAGAACATAAAGTCTGTATCCATATATTCGTCGCCAAATACTTCTTTTCTTACTTCGCTTAACTTAGCAAAGTAATCGTTGAATACTGCGTCTATATTATCAAGACCGTATTTTTGGAGAAGTTGAACATAATAGTCATACATTGTGTCGTAAACTTCGTCTGTTTTAGCGATTTCTTCGTCAGTACCCGTGCCTACGAATGAAGCTTTTTCAGCATCCTCATTAATATAAGGAAGCATATAAGCGTTTGTTACGAATTTACCGAATTTTTGATTTTTTGATACAAGTGTGTTCTTATAAGCGTTGTATCCGTCGCCTGTTTGAACGATTGTATCTACATAAGCCTGAGCTACCTTTTCGTTAGAAAAGCCTGTATATCTTGTTGTGAAAGCAAATATTGTGATAAGTACGAGTACTACCGCTACAACAATACCTGCAACAACTGCATAAAGAGCGGCGTTAAAGCCTTTCTTTTCTTTTGTTTCAGCCATAACTAATCCCTCCTTATTCCGAAATTTCTTCGCTTAATTCTTCATATTCTTTTTTTACTTCATCGGCATCTGCCTTTTCCTTGCTTTCATTTTCTCTCTTTTCTGCAAGAGCGGCAGTAATTCTTGCTTTCTTTTCACCTGTCATATCATAGAAGAGGATAGGGATGAACTGAAGAATTACAAAGATAGCAGGAACGATTGTATAAATCATTAAGAAACGTGAAAGAACGGTGTTGTCCTGTGATGCATAAGCTACGTTAGGGTCAGTTGAAATTTTGTACTGGCTCCATGTGTAAACAAGCCAAGGACCGAGGAATTTTGTGAACGCAGAAGCAATCTTTGAGAAAAGACCGTAGCCTGCATAAGCAAGACCTTCCTGCCTTTTGCCTGTCTTGTATTCCATTTCGTCAACACAGTCTGCAATCATAATGTTAGGTGTAACGTTTGTGTTACCGTGCTGAATGCCGCAGAAGAAGTTGAGGATAAGGAACGGAACGATAAGATTTGAATTGAAGCCAATACCCTTTGATACCAAGAAAAGAATAGCGAGTGCTGAAGCACCGTAGCAACAGAAGAGAATAAATGTCTTCTTAGTAGAGAATTTCTTGAGTACAAGGTTTACAAGAAGAGTACCTACTGCAGTACCGATACCCATTGGAAGCATAAGCGCAAGCTTTAAGCCCTTTGAGCCAAGAAGATAAATAGCTATGTAAAGCGATACTGTGCCGTAAACGCCACGACCGAAGCCAAATACCTTTGTAAGCGATACCATAAGAAGGTTCTTATTTGTAAATACGAGCTTGATTGACTCTAAAAGAGAAACCTTTTCAGATGTGTAAGGTACACGTTCTTTGTTGTTTGCAAAGAAAATCATAACAAAGATAATCATACCGAGTGCGCAAATAGCAGTTGAAATAATAAGGTCGATACCTTGACCTTCAGCATTTTTGAACTGCTGTTGACCCATAAGAGCCTTCATAAGAGCGCCTACTACGATGATTACTACCTGTCCGCCTGATTGACCTACAGAACGCAAGAATGAAGCGATTGAAATAGCACTGCTTCTTTCAGCCGGATTAGGTGAGCAAAGTGCGCCAAAGCAGTTTGAAGGAGACTCAACCGCACATGATACAGCGGTGTAAAGACAATAAATAACTATCATCCAAACTGACGCAAGACCGAATGATGTCGTATTAGGTGCAACAAATACAAGCATTGAAATAATAGCAAGCGGAATAGCGCCGAAGCCTACCCAAGGCTTAACCTTACCGAGCTTTGTCTTTGTTCTGTCAACAAGAACGCCGATAACAAGCTCACAAATTGCACCGACGAAGCCGGCAATAAGGAATACTACCTCTACAATGTGTGAAAGAGAAGCAGAGTCAAAGCCTTTTCCCTTAAATGCGAAGTCGGCAAAGAAAGTAGTTGTATAATCCGGCATCCAGCCTGTTAAAAGAGCTACGCCGAAAAGTCCGATACCGAAGGTGGCAACCTCAGACGGCTTCATATACTTTTTTGCCGCTGCCGTAACCTTTGACTCGGCAGTTTTGGTTTTAGCCATTAAAAAACCCCTTTTCGTAAAAAAATTTTTCATTTAATTATATCACTATAAATTAGCAAAAACAAGATTAATTTTACAATAATTTAACTTATTTTTTACAAATTTAATAATATATTAAATAAGCATAAAAATAATAGACTCTTTTATCATTTTGCGTATGTTGACTTTGAGAGCGTAAGCGTTATAATACATATATTAGATAATTGAAATATACTAATTGGAAAAATAGTATATACAAAAAGGAATGATACAATGCTTATTAAATTTATTGTTTGCCTTGTGGCAGGTATAGGCGCAGGATTGGGTACGGGTTTTGCAGGTATGAGTGCTGCTGCCGTTATCAGTCCTATGCTTATTACCTTTCTTGATATGGACCCTTATATGGCTGTCGGTATTGCTCTTGCAAGTGATGTTTTGGCGAGCGCCGCTTCGGCTTATACTTATGGAAAAAATAAAAATATTGACATCAAAAACGGCGTTGTTATGATGATATTTGTTTTGCTGTTTACTCTTGTCGGAAGTTTTGTTTCAAGTAAGGTACCAAGCACAACTATGGGCGGCTTTTCGTTTGTGATGACCTTGTTTTTGGGTATTAAGTTTATTGTTAAACCTGTTACAGAGCCTAAAGCACGACTTACACAGGCAACTCCAAAGCAAAAAATAATCCGTTCAGCTTTATGCGGCGCAATGGTTGGCTTTATTTGCGGCTTCGTTGGAGCAGGCGGCGGAATGATGATGCTTCTTGTGCTTACATCCGTTCTCGGATATGAACTTAAAACCGCAGTCGGAACAAGCGTTTTTGTTATGGCGTTTACTGCATTTACCGGCTCAATCAGTCATTTTGCAATCGGCGGTGCTCCCGATTGGTGGACATTAGCTTTTTGTATGTTATCAACTCTTATATTCGCTCAAATTGCAGCATTTCTTGCAAATAAAGCAAAACCAGAAACACTTAACAGAGTAACCGGCGTTATCCTTGTAATTCTTGGAATAGTTATGATAATTGTTAATAAAATCAAATAATAAATTGTTCATATTAATTTAATTTAACATTAACCGTTTGTTTTTTGCATATTCTTAATTATGTGATACTGTTATTATAGCAATTGATTTTGCAAATAATTTAAAGGGGACATAATTATGGTAGAATACATTACGGGTATTAACGGCGTAGGTAAAACACGCATTATGTGTGAGGCTTGCATTAATACAGCTGCTGAAAGTAAAGGAAATGTTATATTTATTGATGCTTCAGATAAACTCTCAACCCGCCTGCCAAGTAATATTAGGCTAATTAATGTGTCTGATTTTGGTATTGAGGGTGCAACTGCTCTTTGCGGTTTTCTTGTAGGTCTTTGCGCAAGCGACTATGATTTGACTGATGTTTTTGTTGACTCGACTATAGATATAATTAATAACAATAATACTAACTTAGACGACTTCTTTGACATTCTCACTAAATTTTCAGATAAAACAGGTGTTGATTTTCACTTTGCCGTATGTGACAAATATTCCTTAGAGCTTGCTTATCAATCTAACTGATAAAAAAACGGTACTGTTGTTGTAATGATAACAGTACCGTTTTTTTATATTTTTAAATTCAAACCGCTTGTCCTTTGCTCAAGCATTTTTTGAATAAGTTCTGCTATGTATGCACCTGCTTCTGCCGGGTGCATTCCTTTTTTGCTTATGTTTGAAACAACTGTGTAGTCAGATTCGCTCATGTCAGCTCTTGCATTATATGCAATATAAGCTGACATACTTTCACCGTTTGAAAGCCCCGGCCGTTCTCCGATAAGCACACATGTTACCTTTGCATTCAAAAGCGGCGCAATTTCTCTTGCAGTGTTTACTCTGCAATATCTCACAAAAAACGGAGTACCTATGCTTATTTCGGTGCCCTCAAGGCTCAATTCAATAATTTTGATTAAATCCTTTACGTTTGCTTTTATTGACGGGGCAGAAAGACCGTCACCGCAATATATTTGAACATCAATATTTTTTCTGCACTTTTCAAGAAGTATCTTTTTGTACTTTTCCGGAATAATTCTTCCCCAATCGGGACGTGTGAGCATATCATATTTGTTTTCGCATTTTGTTCTTATTTCAAAAAGGCCAAGCGATTTTATCACATCTTCGCTTACTTCAAGCATAACGGCATCATTAGCTGCGGCGTGGTCGGCTCTAAAGCGTAAATAGGGGAGAGTTTTATATCTTGTACCTGTTCTTCCTATTCCTATTCTTGCGTCGGTAAATTTTTTTAAGTTTTTCATAGCCTTTTCGTCAGCTGTTTCGCTGAGAAGTAAATCGTGCATGGGAATTTCGGTAATATCTTTATTTTTTTCCATTTTTTCCACCGCCTTTATAGAGATAATGTAGGGTCACCTGCACGTTTTGTAAGCTTTCCGTTTTCCATTATTCCGTATTTTTCAAGCCATAATTCAAATTCTCTTATCGGTCTTTTGCCAAGCATTTCCCTTACCGTTGCGATATCGTGAAAGCCTGTCGATTGATACATAAGCATTATGTCATCCCCCTGGGGTACTCCCATAACATATCTGCAACCGCTTGATGCAAGCATAACAAGAAGCGAGTCAACGTCGTTTTGGTCGGCTTTCATATGATTGGTGTAGCAAATGTCGCACCCCATAGGTAAGCCGTGCATAAGACCGCAAAAATTATCCTCAAGAGCCGCACGTATCAGTTCTTTAGTGTCATAAATATATTCAGGCCCTATAAATCCTACAACAGTATTTACCAAAAAAGGTTTATAGTGCCTCGCAAGTCCGTAGCATCTTGCTTCCATTGTTTGCTGGTCTGCACCATTGTGACCGTTCGATGAAAGTTCCGACCCTTGACCCGTTTCAAAATACATATAATTCGGACCCTCTGCATTTGATAATTCTTTCATCATATCGTTAGCTTCTTTAAGCATATCCGTTGTAACTCCAAAGGAGTTAAGGCTGATTTCACTTCCTGCAATAGATTGAAAGCATAAGTCCATCGCAACACCGTTTTCAAGCGCTTTCATTTGCGTTGTTATGTGGGATAAAACGCAAATTTGAGTGGGAATTTCAAGCCTTGTTTTAACGTCGTTGAATAGGTTTAGTATGTTGCTTGTGCTTTCCAAGGTGTCAATGGCAGGGTTTAAGCCGAGTACAGCATCGCCGATGCCATAGCTCAGTCCTTCTAATAGTGAGGACGTTACGCCTTTAACGCTGTCTGTCGGATGGTTAGGTTGAAGGCGAGATGAAAATGTACCGTTTTTACCGATTGTTGTGTTGCAATGAGCGGTAATTTCAAGGCGTGAGGAAACATACATTAAATCAAGATTGCTCATAAGCTTGCAAACAGCAGCAATTACCTCACTGCTAAGCCCTTTGCTCAGGTGCAAAAGTTCATTAGATGTTCTGTCGCTGTCAAGTATGTATTCCCTTAAATCACCTATGGTAAGCCCTTTTACGGTCTCATAAATTTCCTTGTCTAAATCGTCAAGTATAATTCTTGTTACGCTGTCCTTTTCATAGTCAACAACAGGATTTTCCGTGATATCCTTTACTGTTAAATCAGCTAAAACAACCTTCGCAGCAACTCTTTCAAGGTCGCTTTGAGCGCCGACTCGGGCAAGGGTGTCACCGCTCTTTTTCTCGTTTGCTTTGGCTAAAATCTCTTTAATATTATTAAAGGAGTATGTTTCTCCGTAAAGCATTGTTTTTAATTTCATAATTTTTCCTTTTCTTTATTTTAAATCGAAAAAACTAATTTTTTTATTGCAACCGGTACTGCCTTTCCGTTTCCTACGCTTTCACCTATGTCGAGATAATCGCCGTCATCTGCGCTCACACAGTCAATTGCAAGCAAAGGATAATCTTTCGGCAAAGTCTTTCTTAGGCAAATACCCATAGCTTTTCCGATATCCTTGTCAATAAGCACAATAATCGGCAAATTTCGCTTTATTAAATCAATGCATTCATTTGCTATTTTTTGGCTTAAATTCATCATATCGTCAAACGTTATGGTGTTGTATCCTTCAAAGGCAATCGCAACGTTTTTATTTAAATTTGATTTGCGTATTTTAGCCGATAAATTATCGGTGCAATTTTTAATATCGTCACAGTTTTTTACATTTATTTTTATGCAGGGGATATTTCTGATTGGAAGCTTACAACCAAAATGTGAAATCGTGCTTCCCGATATTTCAAACGAAAAATTACCGGCACCGATTACGGTTGCTCTGATTGAGTTTTCCGCCTTTTCGCAATTCGTGTTTTTATAAAAATCACTTTCTTCAATTCTTTTTGCAAGAAGCACACCCAAATCATTAAATTCAAAGTCATTGTATTTGCTTTTGATGCATTCTCCGACACCGCCTGAAAATATGTATTTGTCGGCCTTTGGAAGGTTGCCGAGTTCTTCAAGTATTCTTTCCCAAAGCGAATTTACAATTCTTTCTTGCAAAGTTTGTGTTAAAATATCATTTTTTCTTATTTCAATATGTTTTTTCTTGAATAGCGGTAAAATACTTTCCGATATATCGTCAACAATTATTTTATCATTTTCTTTTTTTATTTTTACTAATCGTCCGCCGGCGTCAATACAGCTTGCCGCTTTGACCTCTCCGCTGTCAAAAACTGCAATGTTGGTTGTTCCGCCGCCTATGTCAATACTGCAAACAGTTGAAAGTTCATTTTCAGACAGACTTTGAGCACCGATGCCCTTTCCTGCAAGTATGCTTTCACTTTCTCCGCCTGCCTCGGCAACAATAAAATCTCCCGCATATTTTGATATTTCAAACAAAAGATTTTTCGCATTTCTTTTTTTTGCGCTTTCGCCTGTAATAATTACTGCACCGCTTTTTAGCATTTCGGGCGATATATCAGCTTTTTTATATTCGTTGTCAATTATTTTCTTTACACCCTTTGCGCTTATTATTCCGTCTGTTTCAAGCGGTGTAAAATATATTTTTGACATATATAATATTTCTTTTTTGTCTATCTCAACCTTAGGTGCACAGCCAAAACCCTCCTTAACGCTGACAAAAAGTTTGCTTATAATTAAATGTGTCGTGGTTGTGCCGATGTCTATACCTGTTGAATATATTATTTCACTCATATTTTTACATAATACCTTATATTAAAATAGCAAAAGGCAAGGGGATTATTCAGCGCCCTTGCCTTAAATAATATTATACTTGCTTTTTTTCTTTTGTCAATCTTATTTATCTTTGTTTTTTTCTTCAACAGCCGGTGCTTTTTTCTTTCTGTGAATAATAAAGCGGTTGCACGGATAAGTCCAAATCATAGGAACTGCCATACCCAAAAGCGTCGCCACGGTAGGTGCCAGTGCAACAGGAAGAAAACTGTTTGTAAAGCTTGAAAGCCATGGACCGATAATACCTTTAGCCCAAATAGTAAATATAACCATAATTATATAAAGTATTGTTGAAACAAAGGGATTTGCGTCTGCATGAAATGTAATTTTCCTGTTAAGAACAAATGCAACGGCATATCCAACGAAAGTTGAGCAGTAATATGCAATTTTTGTTTCTCTCGAATCGGGAGCATCGGCACACTTAAATACGAGATATACCAATATTAGCTGTGTTGCAAGTTCCGGAATATTTGAAAGTGCACCTGCACAGTTGAATTTAATGAATTTCCAAAATTCTGCGTGCTTTTCAGTCCAACGCACAAATGCATTGTCTTTTTTCTTCTTTTCTTCCATATTTTCCTCCTTATAAAAACTTTGCAAGTAAAACTATAATAACAATAATTGCTGCAATAATTGCGACGGCTTTTGCAATCATCGGTTTTGCCATATCCATTGTTGTCGGCATAACCTTTGCAAGAGCGTCATAAACAGGCTTTTGAAGTTTACCGTCGCAAAGTTGTCGGTAAGTTTTTGTATATGTTTCATAATGCTTAGAGTCGTTTTCGTCAATCACAAAGCATCTTACTCCACGTTCCTTGCCGTTGCCGTAAACATTAAAGCCGCTTGATTGAGTGAAACCGATATCAATTCCGTCGTACTTTCCAACATAGCTGTTTTTATGGTCGTGGCCAACATATACACCGAGTATGTCACCTTTTTCTTTAAGCGCTTCAAATTCACCTGTGTTTATATCGGGAATTGAAGGCGGCTCAAGCAATACCGAACCGGGAACGCATTTTGTTTCATCAATCTTGTAATATTCACCTTTATGTATTCTGAAAGCAGGAATTGCGCCTTTTTCACTTTTCTTAACCTGTTTTAATACATTGTAATGTTCAAACATAGGAATGTGCTGAAATACAAGAGAGGGAATATAGTCTCCGTTCTTTTCCTTAAGTGAATCTCTTGTCTTTTTGTACCACTCGATAATTTTCGTGTCAAACGGCTCGTATCCTCCACCCTTAGCATCAGTACCCGTGTCAAACAAATATATGCCGAATACATCCTTGCCGTCATCCTTTGATGATTTAATACTTAAAAAACAGGTTCCGCCGCCGTCGATACCCTCAGCCTGAACACCTACACAACTTGGATATTTTTTATAAATCTGCTCAAATTGGTCCTTGTTACTTATTCCGACTTGCCTGTCGTGGTTGCCGAATGTTACGGCAAAAGGGATATTCCTTTTTGTTACCGGTTTAATTAGCTTGTCAATCGTTTTTGCAACATTGTTTACAAGTTCGCTTCCCATTCCTTTATATGTTACACCATAGCCTTTTATTTGATCGCCGGTGTAAACAACAAGGTCAGGCTTTTCCTTTTCAACCGCCGCTTCAAGCAATTTTAATGTGTCATTTGAGACATTATATATTTCCTGAATATCGGTAATCTGCATAATTTTAAATTTGCCGTCTTTATTAAATTTCATAATAACACCTACCGTCAGCATAAAAATACATATATAGTATAATAGGGCAAAAATGCCTTTTAGACATCTTTGCCCTATAATCATAATATATTATTTTTAGCCCATAGTCAAGTTTAAGTTAAAATTATGTTAAATATTAATTAACCTTTTGCCTTGATATATTCGCTTATCAGCTCAACCGTACCGTCAATGCCGAGTTTTGCAACATTGATTGATAAATCATAAGTTGTAGCCTCGCCCCATTTTTCCTCGCTGTAGAAATTGTGAAACTTAGCCCTTTTTTTATCTACTGCTTTCATCTCTTTTGGGGCATTTTTAGGCTCAACACCGTATTCTTTAACTACTCTCTTTTGCCTAAAGTCATCGCTTGCGTGAAGGAATATTGTAAGAAGTGCCTCGTCGTCCTTAAGTATGTAATCGGCGCATCTGCCGACGATAATGCAGCTTCCTTCCTCGGCAACCTTTCTTATTGTGTCAAACTGATATTGAAATACTTGGTCCTCAAGCGCTAAACCGTTTGATGCTATGTTTGAAAAACCGTCGGTAGAAACGTTATAAAGAAAGCTTCTTGTCGGTCTTTCGTCATAGAAGGTAAAAATGTGCTCGTCAAAACCGCTGTCCTTTGCTGCTCTTTTAATGATTTCTTTATCATAATAAGGAATACCGAGCTTTTCAGAAAGCTTTGTTGCTATTTCGTGAGCGCCGCAGCCGTATTGCCTGCCGATTGAAATAATGTGTTTTTTCATAATTTTATCACCCTTAACAAAGAAAAATATATTTTTTTCAACTTTATTATACTACTTTTTTAATTCACTTGCAATTTCTATTTATATAAAGTAAAATATTTTTTATGAAAAACAAATTATACTATACTAAAAAAGCAAAATATTTTGAGCAGTCTTTACCTGTAGGCAACGGACGAATGGGCGCTCTCGTATTCGGCAATCTTAAAAAGGAGAGGATTGCAATTAACGAGGACAGCCTTTGGTCGGGTTATCCTAAGGATAATAATAAAAAAGACGCTTATAAATATCTTGATTCTGCCCGTAAAGCTGTTTTTGATAAGGATTACAGAAAAGCAGAGGATATTATCAATGAAAATATGCACGGCGTTTGGAGCGATGCATATTTGCCTTTTGGCGATATTTTGATTAATTATTCTAAAAAATATTCTAAAAATTATTCACGTACACTTGATTTGCAAAACGGTGTCGCAACGGTTATGGCTGATAATTTGACCGAAACTGTTTTTGTTTCATATCCGTCGCAACTTTTGGTTATTAATATCAAAAGCGAAAGCGGCGTATCTTTTTGCGTTAATTTTGACAGTCAGCTTCATCATAAGGTCGAAACGCTTGAGGACAGCCTTGTTATGACAGGTCAGGCACCGGAAATATGTCAGCCCCCTTATTATAATAAGGGAGAAAGCATAGTTTACGGCGATAGGGGAATGAAGTTCTGCGGTGTTATTAAAGTTTTGGGTAACGCTAAATTTACAGACTCTTCAATTGTTGTGGAAAATCAAAAGAACGTCACTCTTCTTGTATCTATGGCAACTTCTTTTGTCGATTTTAAATCTATGCCTACTGCCGACGCCAAGCAAAGAGCATTTGATTATTTTAAAAATATTAAAAACTATAACGATTTGCTTTCAGAGCATAAGACGGATTTCTCATCCCTTTTTAACAGAGTTGAATTTACACTTGAAGGCGGATATGATGAGTTTCCGACAGATAAACGTATTAAGAATATGAATAGAAAGGGCGACGACTATTCGCTTGTTGCGCTTCTTTTCCAATACGGCAGGTATTTGACTATTTCTTCTTCAAGAAAGGGAAGTAATGCAAGTACACTTCAAGGTATTTGGAATACGCATTTGCGTGCGCCTTGGTCATCGGGATATACTGTTAATATCAATACTGAAATGAACTATTGGTGTACCGATATTGCAAACCTTTCCGATTGTTTTGAGCCGCTCACTCAGCTTGTTGAAAAGCTTACTTATAACGGCGAAAAAACAGCTAAGGATTATTACGGATGCAATGGCTTTTGCGCTCACCACAATACAGATATTTGGGGTATGACTTTCCCTGCAGGCGATCCTGAAGGTTTGGAAGAAACTACTCAATATGCACCGTGGGCAATGGGTGGCGTATGGTTTTTAAATCAGCTTTATGACCATTATCTTTATATTAATGATGAGGAATATAAAAAAAGAATTTTGCCAATGTTTGAAAGCGGACTTGCATTTTTTAAGGATTTCCTTGTTGAGCATAACGGTCAGCTCGTGACCTGTCCGTCTATCAGCCCCGAAAATAAATTTAAAGATGCAGGAACAACATCTTGCATAACATATATGCCTTCAATGGATAGGGAACTTCTCTATGAATTTTTCACGAACTGCCGTGAACTCGGTCTTGATGCACCGGAAATTGAACAGGTTAAACCCGCATCTGACGGCAGAATACCTGAATACGCAGAGGACTTTGGTGAAACAGAGATTGAGCATAGACATGTAAGCCATCTTTATTGCATTTATCCGGCAAGGCTTCCTGCAAGCGATGAACTTAATAAGGCAGCTGAAAAATCGCTTTTAAAGCGTGGCTTCGGTGGAACAGGCTGGTCGCTCGGCTGGAAAGTTTGTCTTTGGGCACGTCTTGGTAACGGCGAAAATGCTTATAGGCTTATTAAACAGCAGCTTACATATATCAGTCCGTCATCTAAATTTCATATGGGCGGCGGCTCATATCCAAATCTTTTTGACGCTCATCCGCCATTCCAAATTGACGGTAATTTCGGCGTTTGCGCAGGTATTGCGGAAATGCTTAAAAATGAAGCGCTTCCAAAGGAATGGTCAGGCTCAGTTAAAGGTATTAAACTCCACGCAGGTAAGGAAATATCTTATTCGTTTAAAAACGGCAAGAGAGTATAGGCCGATATTGAAAAAAACATATTTAAAAAGTATATATAAATTTTTAAAGAGATTGCTATTTGGGCAATCTCTTTTTCGTTAACAATTTTACTGTAATCGTGGCGATTACTGCTCCCAGTGATATTCCAAGCCCTGTTAGGATTGTAGATTTTGCGTAGTGCATAAATTTTACGTTGTCCGACGTTATTGCATACATCATTGTATAATATATTGAACTTCCGGGAAGCAGGGGAATGGTTGACGGCATTAATATAACGGTTGACGGCAACTTTTTAACTCTTGATATTAATTCGCAAAAGAACACAAGGCAAATCATTGCAATGCAGCAGGCAATCAGCTCGCCGTAGTAATCGCTTAACATTCTTTCAATACTTGCCGTGATGAGCGAGCCTATAAACACAAGATAAATGCAATTTTTCGGCACTTTCATACTGATAGCGAAAAAGGTTGAACCTATCGTGCAAAAAATAATTTGTTTAATCATATTTTACCAAACAACCACAACGCTCCCGCAACGGCAAAAGCGATTGACAATGCCGACATCACAGCGTCGAAAAGTTCACCCATTCCTGCCAAAAGGTCGGAATTCATCATATCCCTTATTGCGTTCACAACAGTAAGCCCCGGCACAAGCAGCATTATTGTTCCGATTATAATTTTGTCCTGATGAACGCTTATTTTCAATAAGCTTGGAACAAATGACAGAATTGTTGCAAAAAATGTACTGACAAGATTTTTAGAAAATGTATTAAATTCGATTTTGTTAAATTTTCCGATGCTTATTGCAATTGAAATAAGACCTGCAAATAATGCATCAATTAAATTTCCGCCAAAGAAAAGTGAAAAAGATGCGGTTGCAAAAAAGTTACTTACAAGCTCAATTATAGGACTTTCATATTCTGTATAATTTTGTATTGCATTGCTTTCGTTTGCAAGCGCACGTGAAACGCTGTTAATTCTTGCAAGTTCGCTTAAATTAACATTCCCTTTATAGATTCTTCTGACCTGAGTGTCTTTTCCTTTTTGTGCCACTATAAGATTGGTTGTTGCAAATACATTGCAGTTGCAGTCGTTTATTCTTCTAATTGTTTCCTCCGCTCGGTTTACTTCTCCGCCACACTCAATAGTTTGCACCGCCAAGTCAACAGATAGCTTGAATTTATCCTCGTTTTCCATTCTACCACCGTTAATATTTTTAGAAAGGATTAAAAAAATATTCAAATAAACCGCTTGAGTTAATTGCTTTGTTTGTTATTTAGTAATTTAATGATTATTTGTTTTGAGAGCTGATATAAAACATGGTCACAATATCGTGAAATATAAAAAAGGAGAGAAATCCCCAAAGTTTACGATTCCGCCTTGACTTGCTTTGAGACTTTAAGTTATACTTATGATGATAAAGGCAGAATTTTAAAGGAAGAAAACAGTGACGGCTCGTCTGTATCTTATGAATACGACGCTTGGGGTAAATGTGTTTCAACAGTAACAGTTCACGATAATGATTTTGAAACCAAATTAGCAAGAAATATCAAATTAAATTGTGCAAAATAAAACTTCTACCTGTTAGTCGGAGATGGGGGAAAAGAAAATGAATAATCACATTTTTCGGTGAATCAATATGAAAAAGAAATTTATAATGACATAAAAGAAGAAAAAAAGTTATACATTTCGATGTTCCAAAAGTACTTTGAATTATTTAAAAATAACGGTTATGCATTTAAATTGTACTTTATAGACAGAAAAATAAAGAGAAAATTAAATGTTTATATAATTGCAGAAATCCGTGATGTTAATAATGAGAAAAAAGTACGTGTGCTCATATATAAAGTTCTTGTCTATGATTATGTAACAGACAGACTTAGACTGTGCAATAATAATTTGGAAAACGCATTAGCAAAAATATTAAACAAACTTGATAAAACCGGAAAACTCAATGCCGGTTTTATTAATAAATTCAAATTATATTTAGTCGATAAAAAAACATTTGACAAATATTATAAAGACAATATATCTATTATAATATTGATTATTTTTACAGTTTATATATTGGTTATTGCAATATTACGAGCAAAAACAAGAGCACATTTTTATTCCGAAGTATTTTGATTTAATTATTAGCAAATGTTTCACAATTATTTTTTGAGATGTTTTAATAAAATATATCTAAAAAATTCCTCCTTGACTTGCTTTGATACTACAACATATACTTATGACAGCAAAGGCAGAATTAAAGGAGCAGGGGGTTTCTGCTTCCGGTCCTATTTCTATTGCTTCTGTTTCTGTGTCAACACATAGTAAATTGATTAAAATAAAATCGTATATTAAAAGGTGAAACAAATGTATAAGAAATCAATCTTTTTTAACGGTAAAGCCGTGTATGACTATGTCTACAACAATACAAAAGTAAAAAATATCGTATTTGGCTATTTTTTATTTCCGAGTGAAAAGTTTTACGGGCAATTAAATGATGATGAAATCAATGTATACTATAGTGATATTACTTTAAATTGTTTTAATCCCAAAATCACAATTAAAAAAGATGAGAAAGATAATACTGTAATAAATGTTCACTATAATTCTTTTCATTATTTTTTAATAGTATTGATGTTATTAATCGCTACAATTGTTTCAATTGCCGGGCTAAATTTTCCGACTAATTTAATTGTTGCTTTTTTATTTGATTTTATTTTATTGCTTATATTTAAAATTAATTTTAATTGGCAATTAAATAGAATTTCAGAATGTTTTGACTCTGTATGCCACTGAAAATCAGTCGCAACTAAAAACAGCTTTATTCTTTCCCAGACTGACGATACAGATACTATTTATTTTCAGTATGACAGTAACGTTACACCTTTAGGTTTTGTTTGGAACGGTACTCAATATTTGTATTTAACAAAATTATTTTTATAAATATTAAACTAATGCAGATTCATTTTATTTATGAGGTAAAATATGAAAGTATTAATATCAATACAATATCCTTATGCAATTATTGATATTCCGAATCGTTTAGAAAATTCATTTGTGAAAATAAAAAATGATTACATAAACATGCTAAATGATGGGACAAATAACAGTTTAATAAACTATGATGATTGCTTAGGACCAAATCAAATTTTTTCAATGGCCATAGAATGGCTAAGTCAATATTTGATTAATGATGAAGAAATAAAAATAATAACTCTAAAACCAAATGATAAAGAAATACAAAACTTTTCAAAAAGAAATTCTCTTTTCATTTAATATAAAAATTCTCAACATTATCTAAATAATTGGGGGCAGTAACATGATAGTAAAATTAGAATTTGATATGTTTTATACAACTATTAAAACTCCAGATATTACTGAAAAGGAACTCAGAAAAGGATTGTATAACGAATTTGAACAATGGTTAAAAAAGCAGCAATGTTATGCAGCAAAAAAAGTACTTTATGATGACGATGCAGTTATTAAATGGTTGAAAGAAACTAAATTTCAAAATGATAAAATTGAAGTTTTAGAAAAGCACAAATTGATAGAAGATGAAAGCGCAAATGATTTTGATGTAGAGTTAAATTTCTAAATCTATCTTATTAGTACGATATTTTGTTTTTCTTATCTTGTGTAATCGCTCTAATGTTTTTTTCAATTCCAAGTATTGTTGATATAAAAAAATTCAATGAAATTTGCAGAAATACAAATTTGGTTAAAAATTTATTTTCAAACACAAAAACAGGTGACTGCTCCTTTGAAAAGAAGCAATAAATAATGCGTGGAACTTAAAAAGCAAGCCCTAAAATGGTTGAAAAAGCATTGGAAGAAAGGTTGAGGTGCATTATGAAAACTTACGCTGAAAAGAAGTGGGGCGATTGCAGTAAAGCGGTAGCATATCAATTCAACTTCGTTAAATTAGTATATGGATATCCCACCGATCGCTATATTGATTATTATTATCTTTGTCCTAAGTGCGAGTGTTGCATTGCGCAAAGAAAAGATTATGAATATCCGAAATCTTCATTTCCCAAAAACAAGGATTATTATCTTTTTGACACGTACGACAGCGGTGTGTCCGAAAAATTAAGAAATGATATGATTGAATTTGGAATTTCAGAAGAGAATTTCAGACCTGTTTATCCAAGAAATCATAGCGAAATTTTAGGATACCAAGTTACACCTAAAAATATGTTGCCTTCAATAACCGAAAATAATGCAGAAAAGCAAATATTTTATTGCAAGTATTGTAATAAAAAAGTATTTGAGTTAGAAGACGATGATTATTATGATGATGCATATAATAGACTTGGTTGTCCTGTATATATGTCAAAAGAAGCTTATGAAAAAATGGAGCATATAAACTGTCTTGACGGTGAAATAGGCTCATATACGGTGATTATTTCTTTGGAATTATATAATTATTTGATTGAAAAATATCCTCGTCTTGAATGCAGACCCGTTTTTCTCGGAAATGTTAAAGATGATGATCCGGAGTATAAAAGGCTAAAGGCTCTTGACACCGGCAATAATACCTTATTTTAATAATCATTATTAAAATTGATTAAGCGTAAACTTAGAGTGGTGATAAATTCACCACTCTAAGGACGGCACACCGCTCGGCTTTATTTGGAACGGTACTCTATATTTGTATTTAACAAACCAAATGGGCGACGTTATTTATAGTAAGGTGAAAAATTATTTAAGTGCTCAAAGGAAAAATATCAAAAATGCAATTGATTAAGAAGATTTTTTTATTATACAAATAAACTTTTTTATTACATTATGATACTATTCTATATTTCAATTACAATAAGTATAGTGTATTTTGATATTGTTGATATTGAAGGTGATTTTCGAGAAATTATTTGTTTTCCCATTATTATTACGTTTGTAGTATTATACATATTGACTGTTGAATTGCCTGCGGCAGTATTTAAAGTGAAGGTAGAACGATATGATATGTTCTCAAAAAAATACTACAGAACAATAATGTCGATATTATTAGATATAATTATTGTTCTATTTATAATTGAGACAATTGTAATTTCTGCTATAACGAAACAAATAATGTATTATGATGTTTTCACTGTGTTGGCATTATTATTTTTCAGAGTGGCAATCAGAATGTCAACAATAGTGTTTAATTTAATAAAAATTAAATTATAATAATCTGCTAAGGAAACGAATGTTACAGTTAAAAATGATAAAACAAAAACTACCGTTACCACATATACGTATAACGATATGGGTAATATACTCAATACTCAAAGTGAAAGTAACAATGGTTCTTATATTTATGATGAAGCAGGCAGAACGCTCCGTGTAACGCAAAACGGTGAAACTATCGGTGCATTTAATACCCCTGCACATTGTAAGTAGACTTGTTTCCTACATAAAAAGTGACAACAAATTATAAGAAAAGATGATGATATGAAAAAAAATGTACTTTTAATAATTGTTTTCGTGATTACCTGTATTGTCGGTATCGCCATTTATTTAACCAGTAGCAATAATCCAATAATCGAAAGTGGAACTTTGTATTATCGAAATGACCTTGATATTTGCTCTTATGATTTTTCAAAAAAGGAAGAAGCAAAAATCAAGGTCATTTCGATAATACTAATGAATATATGCCTTATAAAGATGGCTACATTTCAGTCAGCTTTTCCGATAATTCAAACACTTCTATTATTTCAAATAATATAGACGGATATATTAATGACATTTCTTTTGAGGGATTGCCTCATTTGATAGGCGTATATCAAAATCGTTTATACGTTTTATCAACGGGCGAAATATCAAATGTTTATTTAATTGATTTAAAAAGTGGTAAAACTGATTTGCTTTTAGAAAATGTATCAGCTTGTGCTTTAGCAGAAAATTCACTTTTCTATATCAAGGATAATATTTTGTATTTAAGTGCATTAGATACTGCAAATGAGCAAAAAATCTGCGATAACGCTATAGATATTAAGTCGTCAGATGCGGCTTTGTTTGTAAAAAAAGATGACGGAATTTTCATATATAATAATGAAGTCGGTAATTTAGATTTGTTCACTTCAAAAGGCAAATATGACATTCTCGCTGTTGTTGACGATCAAAATATAATAGTGAAAAAGCAGGATAACAATGACGAGATAAGCTATCCGCTTGTTCGCTTTAAAACGCATTACTATTTATTAAATATTTCCGGCAAAAAATGTAAGCTGAAGGAATTTGACGGAAAATACATTTTAAATCTTCATTATTATAGTTGACATCAAAGATAATTTTGAAAACGCTGAAATTCTAATTAAAAATGATTTAATAGATTATAAAAACAGATATTTTTTTGAATCAGTTAAAATTATTGCTACAAATATAAATATTTCACATAAAAAAATAACAGATACCAAATGGTATCTGTTATTTTTTGGTGCGAGAGACGGGACTTGAACCCGTACGAGTCGCCCCACACGCCCCTCAAACGTGCGCGTCTGCCGATTCCGCCACTCTCGCGTCAACAGTTAGCATTATATCAGAACGATATTTATTTGTCAACACTTTTTTCAATTTAGAAAAGTTTTGATATGTATTTAGGCTCGTCAATTATTGCTGACGGTGATTGAGCCAGTAATGATTCAAAACTTCTGTAGCCCCACGAGCAGGCGATGGCTTCAATACCTGCATTTTTTGCGGTTTTTACGTCAACGTCGCTGTCACCGAAAAAGATGGCTTCATTTGCTTTGCAATTAAGCGCTTTAAGCGTTGCTTTAGTTGTTGTCGGGTCAGGCTTTCGTGGCATGTCGTCCTTAGCGCCTGTAATTAAATCAAAATAACCTTTGCCGAAAAGTGTCTCAATCATTTTTATTGCACTTAAGTGAGGTTTGTTAGTCACAACGGCAATTTTAACACCTTTTTGCTTTAATATATCAAGCTGTTCTTTTACTCCGTCATAAATATGAGCGTTGTCAAGAAGTATTTCTTGATATTTTATCTTGAACATTTCATAAGCATTTTCAAGTTCATTAGGGGAAAGGGTATGCTCAAATGCTCTTTCTATAAGCTTTTTGGCACCGTTTCCGACGAACATTCTGTAATCGGATATCGTCCATTTTTTATCTTTGCCATACTTTTCAAGAACATAGTCTGTCGCATTGCCCAAATCGTCAATTGTGTTTACCAATGTTCCGTCTAAATCAAAAATTGCACATTTAATCATATAAATCACTCAAATCCTGCTCTTTCTTCTTTTTTGAATTATTTATAATTTTAATTGTAATTACGATAATTACCGCAGCACCTAAAACGGCGCATTGTGAATATATTTTTCTGTCCTGCTTCTTACTGTCGGTTGAAAGCTGCCCGCTTTTGACTTCTGTCCACAGCCTGTTTTCAAGCTCATTTGTGCTTTGCGGTAAATTTTTAAAATACTGTACGTTTTTTGCATTAGAATATACAGCCGGATTACCGTAAAGAGAACTTTCTTTGTTTTGTTCTACCGTGTAATTTGCACTTCTGTAATAAATAAATTCGCTGTTTGCAAGTGCGACCTCAGGCTCTTGCATAAAGTTTATGAATGCTTCTCCTCCTGCTTTGTTTTTTGAACATTTCGGAATGCAAAATGCATCATAAAAAGCATTTACTCCATCTTCCGGAATACAATATCCCAAATCACTGTTGTTTTCATTCATTAATACGTAGTCTCCGGCATAATATGTCGCAAGTGCGTATTCGCCGCTTTCCATAAGGTTGAAAACTTCGTCCATAACATAAACCGGATTAACCTTGTCCTTTTGCTCGGCTAAAAGTTCTGCCGCTTTTACCCAATCCTGCTCGTTAATTGAATTAAAATCAATACCAAGCCTTGTCTGCGCAATTGCAAATGCATCACGAGGGTTATTAAACATTAGAATTTTGCCCTTGTATTGTTCATCCCATAGGACGTCCCAGCTCTTAGGAGGTTCTTTAACAAGCTTTTTGTTATAAATCAAAATCGTTGTTCCAACATTATAGCAAACGCTGTATTTTTGGTCGGGGTCATAAAAAAGCTTTTGAAACTTTTTATCAACGTATTTCATATTAGGAATGTTTTTATAGTCAAGCTCAAGGAGCATATCCTCGTCTATGAGCTTGTCAATCATATAGTCGCTCGGAACGATAACGTCATACGAAACTCCGCCGCCGATAAGTTTTGAATACATATTTTCGTTTGACTCATAGTTTGTATAATTGACCTTACAACCTGTCAGCTTTTCAAATTCCTTAACAACATTCATTGAATCTTCGCTTCCGTCAGAAATATATTCACCCCAATTGTATACGTTTACCGTGGTGCCCTGAAGCCCTAAGCCTTTGTAGTATTCAATTGTTTTCTTGTCAAAGTAATTATTATCTGCAAATGCCGAAATGGGAAATGCACAAAAAACTAAAATAAGCGATAAAATAATTGTAATTGTCTTTTTCATTTTGCCTCACGCTTACCCTTTTTCTCTGCCTTGCTTTGTGCTATATTCATTAAAACAAGAAGCACAAGAATAGATATGAACATAAGAGTGGAAAGTGCATACATATCAGGTTTAACCCTCTTTTTAGTCATTGAAAAGATATAAATAGGCAGAGTTTGAAAGCTTGGACCGTTGGTAAAGTAGCTGATAATGAAATCATCAAGGGAAAGAGTAAAGCTCATAACACAGCCTGTAATAATTCCGCTTAAAATTTCTGGCATAACTACTTTGAAAAATGCTTTTATCGGTTTACATCCAAGGTCAAGAGCCGCTTCATAAACATGCATATCAAATTGTTTTAACTTAGGTATAACATTTAAAATTACATAAGGAAGCGCAAATGTTACATGAGCAATTAAAAGCGTCCAAAAACCTAAAATGTCGCTTTTGTTTACAAGAGAGCCTGCAAAAACAAATAAAAGCATCATTGCAATACCGGTTACAATTTCGGGATTCATCATAGGAATATTTGTTGTTGTCATCATGGCACTTTTATAAAGCTTTGATTTTGAATTGAACAATCCGACTGCCGCAAGCACACCCAAAACGGTAGATACAAGCGCTGTGCATACGGCAAGTAAAACCGTATTTTTTAATGCCTGAACAGCGACCGTGTCTTTAAACATCTCGTTGTACCAATGTGTTGAAAAGCCGGAAAAAATATATGTGCTTGATGTTGAATTTAATGAAAAAAGCATCATAACTAAGATTGGTGCATACAAAAATAAAAAAATAAGCGCAACATAAAGTTTCGATATAAAAGGTGTTTTCTTTTTCATATAATCACACCTCCGTCACCATTTTCATCAGCACCAAAGTAATTCATAACGCCAAGGCAAATGAAAATTAATATCATCAATACAAACGAAAGTGCCGCACCTAAATTATAGTTATTTGCGCTTTGAAATTGAGTTTCAATAACGTCACCTATAAGAACGACTTGCCCGCCGCCAAGCTTTTGAGTGATATAAAATGTTGAAACGCAAGGCACGAATACCATGGTTATTCCGCTTAAAATGCCGGGTTTTGAAAGGGGGATTATTACGCTTTTAATAACTTCAAATTTGTTTGAGCCTAAGTCTTGAGCTGCTTCAACGAGCGAATTGTCAAGCTTTGTTAATACGGAAAAAATAGGCAAAATCATATATGGCAAAAAGTTATAAACCATTCCGAGTATAACTGCCGCACCGTTATTAATGAGCTTTAATTGCTTTAATCCGAGCACATTTAAAATTGTGTTGATTACACCTGAATCGCCCAATATTGTCATCCAACTGTAAGTTCTGATAAGAAAATTCATCCACATAGGAAGCATAACAAGAAGAACAACAATATTTTTATATTTTTGCGGAGCTTTTGAAAAAATATATGCAAACGGAAATCCTAAAACCAAACATATAGCAGTTGCCGCAACACCGTATAAAACAGAAAGCAAAATTGTAGTGATATATGTCGGAATTTGTTCTACACTCGCAAGTGAAAAGGCGCCGCTTTTATCGGTAAGCGCATAGTATGCAACCATAAGTAAGGGAGCAATTATAAATAATATTGACCAAACAAGATATGGTTTGTCTGCAAGAGAGGAAAGTTTATTCTTCTTCATTTTCTTCCTCCCAATTATATGATGCATCGCTGATATGGTCCATTTCGTCCGAAAAATATGAATAATCGCCAAATTCTCCGCTGTATTCACTTCTATTCATAATGTGAATAGCGTCAGGTTCAATATACATTCCAATTTCCTCGCCGACTTTGTGATGCTCAATAGTTTGTATCATCCAAATGAAACCGCCCACGTCAACAAGTATTTCAAAATGAACACCTTTGAATGTGACACTTGTAATTTTACCCGGAAGAGAAGCTTTGCTGCCTTTTTTTACAATCTTAATATCTTCAGGCCTTACTACCGCTTCAACAAATGCATTTTCACCAAAACCGCTGTCAAGACATTCAAACGTTACGCCGCCAAACGATACAAGATAATCCTTTATCATTATTGCGTCAACAATGTTTGACTCTCCTATAAAATCTGCAACAAATGCATTTACAGGTTCGTTATAAATATCTTCAGGTGTTCCTATTTGTTGAATTTTGCCCTTGTCCATAACAACGACCGTGTCAGACATAGAAAGAGCTTCCTCTTGGTCGTGAGTTACATAAATGAAAGTAATTCCAAGTCTTTTTTGAATTGCCTTAAGTTCAGTTTGCATATCTTTTCTCAGCTTCAAGTCAAGCGCACCGAGCGGCTCGTCAAGTAAAAGCACGTGTGGTGAATTAGCGAGCGCTCTTGCTATTGCAACCCTTTGTTGCTGTCCGCCTGAAAGCGAGTCAATGCTTCTCTTTTCAAATCCTTTAAGGTTTACAAGTTCGAGCATTTCGGCAACGGTTTTTCTTATTTCGCTTTTTGGCTTTTTTTGAAGCTTTAAGCCAAAGGCAATGTTCTCATATACGTTTAAATGAGAAAAAAGAGCATAACGTTGAAAAATGGTGTTCACCTTTCTTTTGTGCGGCGGAACATCATTAATTCTTTTTCCTTCAAAAATAATATCGCCGCCGTCAGGCTCAATGAAACCTGCAATGCAACGAAGAGTGGTTGTTTTTCCGCAACCTGAAGGACCAAGCAACGTTATAAACTCTTTTTTGTTTATATAGAGATTTAACTTATCCAATACTACATTTTCACCGTATTTTACAGTGATATCTTTAAGGTCTATTATCTTTTCCAATATGCACATCCTCATTTGCTAACCCGATTTAGCGCTTTTCAAAAACGCCATACGACTAATATATATAATTGATATAAAAAAGTCAATATATTTTTTTTATTATTTCTTCACCTTTTTGTGCTTTTTCGATTGCTTGGCAAACCTTATCAAAATCGCAAACCATACTCTTAGGTTTTTTTTCATAATTGTCCATTCCAAACGGCACAAAATAATAATTTTTATAGTTTAAAAGCGCGCCTATATTTTTTGCCGCTGCGCCGAGCGCATCGTTGGTTGAAACACCGATTACAACGGGATTGTTGTTTCTTAAATGACTTTTTACAGCCATAGTTACAGTTGTATCTACTATACCGTTTGCAAGCTTCGCAAGAGTGTTTGATGTGCAGGGAACAACAGCAAGGACGTCAAACATTTTTTTAGGTCCTATCGGCTCTGCTTTTTCTATTGTATGAATAATGCTGTTTCCCGTAATTTCAATAAGCTTGTTTTGTATATCAATCGCCTTTGCGAAGCGTGTATCTGTATTATATGCATTTTCGCTCATAATAGGAGTAACTTCGTGTCCTTTATTTACGAGTTCTTCAATAACCTTTATTGCTTTGTCAAATGTACAAAATGAGCCTGTCAGGCAATATCCGATTTTCAATTCTTTCCCTCCTTAATCATTTTGTCTATTGTTTCACCGATTAAATATCCGGCGCTGATTTTACTGTATCTTGACGGAAGCTTTGAGCCGTCAATTATATCAATGCTTTTGATTTTCGCATAGTGCTTATCAATTCCACCGGGGAATGACGCAAGTTCTATATATTTAATATCGTTTTTAAATGTATCAATTTCTTTTTTCGTGAAATATATTGCAGGAACCGTGTTGAAAATTATTTCGTAGTTTTGACATTGTAAAGCTTTAAAATCAATAACCTTGTCGGCAATTGTATTTGCTTTTGCTTTGTCAATATCACTTCTTGCACAAATTGTTAACTTACTGCCCATTGCCTTTAATACATTGCAAAGCGATTTTCCTATTTTGCCGAAGCCGGTAATTAAGATATTTGAGCCGTAAATAGCTTTGTTGCTGTTTTCTTTATAAAGTGCTATTGCACCTTCACTTGTCAAAATTGCATTTTTGTATTTAAAATCATCTCTTTTATTGTAATCGTAACAGTTTTTATATTTTTTATCATAATCACCAACACCGTAAAATACGTGCACGTTTTCATACCCTTTAAACATTTCTTTGTCGCAGGCTGGCGCAAACACGGCAAAATTTGCTTCGCTTTTGTCAAAGACTTCATTATATCCTGCTTTTTTTAGATACTTTTGCGTATATTTCAGCCTTTCGTCACAATAATAAGGAATAATAAAATTCATATTTTCAACTCCAAAAGTTCTTTTTACATACTATGACATAAAAAAATATTAGTTAATGGCTTTGAGGTATTTATTTTTTTGATTAAATGTTGTATAATAAATAACTAATAAATATTTAGAGGTGACTCATTTATGGATATAACAAATATGCATATTGACGATATATTAAAAAAGGTTAAAAGAATACACTTTATAGGAATAGGCGGTGCAGGTATGTGCCCGCTTGCGGAAATCCTTATTCAGCTGGGTTATAATGTTTCGGGCTCTGATAATAACGATACCGAAACCTTCAGAAGAATTGAAAAAGAGGGAGCAAAAGTATATCTCGGTCAGGTTAAGGAAAATATTACAGATGACGTTGAACTCGTTATTTATACCAACGCTATTTTAAAGGGTAACGAGGAACTTGAGTATGCAAAGGCTAATTTTCCTTGCTTTGAAAGGGCAGAGCTTTTGGGTGCAATGAGCCGTATTTTCTCTAATTGTATCGGCGTTTGCGGTACTCACGGTAAAACCACAACTTCTTCAATGCTTACCCAAATTCTTCTTGATGCCGGTCTTGACCCAAGTGCTGTTATCGGCGGTAAGCTTCCTGTTATCAATGCTTACGGCAGATTCGGCCACAGCCAAAATTTCGTTTGCGAATCGTGCGAGTTCAATAATACATTTCTTCATATGAATCCCGATATTGCCGTTATTCTAAATATTGATGAGGACCATTTGGACTTCTTTAAAAATCTTGATAATATTAAAAAGTCTTTTCGCCAATTTGCCGAAAAAACTACTAAAACTATTGTATATAACGGCGATGACGAAAACACGGTTGATACGTTAAAGGGCATTACAGGCAAAAAGCTTGTGTCTGTCGGTAAAAACGATAATAACGAGTGGGTGGCTAAGAATATTGACGTTCCGGGTGGCTTTCATTCAAAATATGACGTTTACCATAACGGCGAGTTCGTTGCAACTGTTCATCTTTCTGTTCCGGGTGAGCACAACGTTTTTAATTCTTTGTGTGCTTTTGCTGCCGCTTACGAAAGCGGGGCAGATGTTAAGAGTATTTGCGAAGGTCTTAATGCATTTAAGGGTGCAGGCAGGCGCTTTGAGCTTGTCGGTAAATATAACGGCATTACTTTTGCAGATGATTATGCTCACCATCCAAAGGAACTTAAGGTTACACTTGAAGCAGCGATGAAAATGGGCTTTAATCGTGTTTGGGCAGTTCATCAACCGTTTACTTATACAAGAACTTCGCTTCTTCTTGATGATTTCGCAAAGGTACTTCAAATTCCCGATAAATGCGTTATTTCCGCAATTATGGGCAGCAGGGAAGTAAACACTATCGGAATTAAAGCTAAGGATTTGGCAGATAAAGTCCCCGGCAGTGTGCAGCTTGATACGTTTGAGGAGATTACGGATTATGTTCTTGAAAATGCAAAGCCGGGCGACCTCGTAATTACTCTCGGCTGCGGTGATGTATATAAAGTTTCACGAATGATGATTAAGAAACTTAAAGAACAAGGCTACGAGGTGGAATAAATTAAATTATATGTAAAGAAAAAGGCAGTAACGATTATCGCTACTGCCTCAGACTGTCGATAAAGTGGCTAAACCGTGCCGTGTTATAAAACGAAATTCCATTCGGGGTCCCCGACAAATTGAAAATTTGGTGGGGAAA